>Ga0307517_10001551_pt1 | contig 38282 bp, 25 predicted proteins | sample 23_EM_MG_FD_194515 | JGI IMG/M metagenome (GOLD analysis project Ga0307517, IMG submission 194515) | Populus trichocarpa ectomycorrhiza microbial communities from riparian zone in the Pacific Northwest, United States - 23_EM | ecosystem: Host-associated > Plants > Roots > Unclassified | place...
CAAATCTGTCAGCACTGCCATATTATATCTGCACTTCCATTTCATGTCTCTGTCTTTCTTGATTTGCAAATTGCAAGGAAATGATAATTTCAGTCTCTAACATAGCATCCAATAGTTTCGAACTCAAACATGCTGTCTCCCTCTCATGCATGGATTAGGGCTCATGAATATAGTAAATCCATTTAGAGATTGAAATATCGGATATGATTTGCTGAAGAAAATCGTGTTTTTCTTTTAAACTCTTTTTAATTGTTTACGTAAGTTTTGATGGAATAAAATGTATTGTTCTAGGTAGAGAAAAGACCAGTTTTTGAAAAGACTTTTTTTTTACACCTCCATCAAGCATGCAATTATTAAAATAAAAAAAATACTTCTCAAGTTGACCAATAGGGTTTCAACATTAATATTTTATTAAACTATTTAAGAGCTCATTATTTTATTTATGGAGGCCACATTTTATATTCTCCTACATGGCTCACGTAAGGCTAAAACTTTATATACATTAGTCTCACCATATATTATAATGAAGTAAGAATTAATAAGAGACATGACAGTCGTAAATTATCTATTCGATATAATTTCTTTCATGTACTATAATATTAATTTTTATATAATATATATGACATCACATAATCGGTCTAATAATAATGTTTTTATAAAAAATAATTCATGTTATTATTATTTTAATCATGTATGTTAAAAAAAATCAAAAGCATTTTTATAAATAAATTTATAATGTCATGTACATAATTATCATAAAATTATGATATAATATCAACAATTGTATGCCATGATACTCATATTCTTTCTACATGGTTGCTAAATATTCTCTCTCATCTCCATTTCTCTCTTCTTCTGTTATTATCACCTTTGCCGCTCGGGTCTTTTATTTTTTATGAGCTAAGTTATAACTTCAACTAGGATAGTGTCCTTACGAGGACTGCTGCCTGGATGATATATAGCCCCTTCTGATCTGAAAAAGGACAAGAAAGCGGTATTCTTGGAAATATCCTGTCAAAATATTGATGCGACAAATCGATTGAGGTGGGGCTTTCCTTAACTTTGTGCATCAACAGACCGGCAATTAGCTTGAGACACGCTTCCCTTCATAGTACATTAACAAGTTCCATAACATTGATGAATATTTTATTGAAATAAAGTCTTGCAGCATTACCTCACAAACAGTGCCACATTGATACAGAGTGCATTTGTAGATGAAAAAACTATGGTCGCAGCCCATTACAAGAGCAAAACATGTTTACAGTATTAAATGCTAATTATAAAGATGAAGTGGGAGTCGAGGCTTTGCCACTGCAACAGTTGGGTACTTTCTCTGTGTTGCCAATCCAAAAACTTCATCTCGTTTCACATCTTCTGGTTTTATTCCAGGAGGCAATTCCCAAGTAAATCCGTGCAACATGTTAGCTAAGCTGACAAGAATCATCTTTGTCCCAAGGGGATAGCCAGGGCACATTCTTCTCCCAGAACCAAATGGCAACAATTCAAAGTTATGTCCTTTAATATCAACTCCCTTACCGATGAACCTTTCTGGCCTAAAATCCTCAGGATCTTCCCACAGATCAGGGTCTCTACCCATACTCCATGTGTTAATGAATATTCTAGTTCCTTTAGGAATGTCATAGCCCCCAACTTTACAATCTTGAAGTGCCAAATGGGGTGCAAGCATAACAGCAGATGGATGCATCCTCATCGCCTCTTTCATTATTGCTTCTATGTATGGAAGTTGAGGGATGTCTTTCTCTTCCACCCATCTTTCTCTTCCAACAACTCTGTCCAGCTCGTCGGTTACCCTTTTGAATAACTGGGGCTTTTTCAAGAGTTCAGACATTGACCAATCCCCCATTGTAGCAGCGGTATCCGTTCCTCCAGCAATCAGGTCCTAGTCATCAGAATGAACAACAGTAAATATTTTAAGCCAATGGGGACTGAAGGGGAAGCATGTTTAAGATCCAAATGTAACAACTCTTGAACTTTGAGTAAAATCATGAAACAAAATAGCAAAGGCATCCGTCTCACCCCTCTTCACTGACCAAAACTAGTGATTGACTACGCCTATTTTTACTCGCTTTTTCTTATTATCTTTTACTATTTTTAAATTTACAAAAATCTATAATATATTGAACAATATGAATTAACAAAAATCATTAATAATATATTTTTTCTTTCTAATTTTTTTTTCCTCCAAACTCAGAAGCTTACGTACTAATAATGAGACTGAGAGAGTAAAATGTATGTATCATCACAATCTATATTCCACTTTGGCTGTTCGGATGACAAAGTGAAGTCCTTTTTGTTTAGGAAAAAAAAAGGGAAATAAAGTGATCTATGAAGGAAAATGGAAAGGAAAAATTAGAAAATAGTTGAAAGAGACAATTAAAAAAAAGGAAATTACCTGTGTCAAACCCTTCATGTTGTCTCTAGTTAACTTAACTTCAAGCTCGGGGTCATCAGCAAGCTGCAAGAGCAGATCCACCATGTCTTTCGGCTGCCAGTTTTTGGTTGTTTTTCTCCTAACGTTGTGTTCATCAATGACATGGTCATGAAACTTATCAAATCTTACCTTGAGCTTTTTCATTCTCTTCACATACCCCTGCAAGTCCAAGAAATCAAGCCACGGGATCCAGTCCCCAATGTTCAACACCCCATTAAGCAAGAACAACTCATCTAGCATTTCCTGAAATTCCTCAAGTGAAACTATTTCTTTTTCGGATTCCGATGCACTGAAGTACTTCTTGCCCAACACAATCCTGCTAATAATGCTAAGAGTGTAATGAGAGAGATAATCTTTAAGCTCAATAGACTTACCACAGTTGCGATATAGTCGTCTTGTAAATTCACGCATCTCCTCCACTCGCATGTACTCATAGGACTCCAGTCTTTTTGCACTAAACAGCTCAGTGAGGTAGATCTTACGACCTTGGCGCCAGTAAGGTCCATAGGGTGCCCAAGCAAGATCGGAATACTCATAAGTTGTGTACTTACCAGCAGCAGTTTGAGGTCTGCTAGCAAACATGTGATCGTAAGTCTTCAAAATTTGCTTTGCCATGTCCAGTGATGAGGTAACCATAACTGGATAGGACCCAAAATGGAGCTGCATAGTTTTTCCATACTTGAGAGACAATTGGTGAAGAGATTGGTGAGGGAGAGGACCCAGAAGGTTGAAGTTGCCAATAATTGGCCACGGTTTAGGACCTGGTGGAAGTTTCAATGGGCTAAGCCAGGATTTAAAATATTTTGGGAGGTAAAGAAGGGCAAAAAGCCATGCTACTACCAAAACAATCAACGAGAAAGCATCCATTGGGGAGATGAAACTCGTGGTTGCAGTAGGTCGCAGTGTTACTGGAAATTTGGTGTGGGTTTTGCATGGTTTTATAGACAAGTTTTGCACTTACAGGGGGGATGGCCCCTTACAACTGAGACACGACAACTAATTAATTTCTAGTTTTTTTTTTTTTAAAAGGTTTTAAAAACTGCAAACAATTAAGATCAACAGTATTAAAGTGTGTCTACGTACAATATTCCAAAAATTGCAAATATTGTAACACACACATGAATGTACGTACCTCAAAGCATGGACCATCAGCTGCAACATTTTTGTTCAGCTTTCTTCTTGTTTGTAGCTTCTTAATTATAAGATATCTATTTCTTGGTACATTTTGCTATTTAAAGTGTTTCAGAACAAGAAATAACCCCAATTATTAGTATGATTTCCTTCTTGTTCAAGGTGTTAGAGCATCTTGTACGTACCGGTTAATTTAATTTACAAGATTATTAAATACTATTGTTTTGAGATACTTGAACTATCAAGTGTACAATCTTTTTCTAAGCATGTTTATGTAGCAATTAGAACATTTTATGATATACTATTACTTCTAACTTCTTATGATATGCAATTACTTTTACATAATCAAGAAATTTGGAGTTCAAACTATAGTTATAAAAAAAAAAGAAAAACACTCACAAAAAACTGCCCAAATTCTGCTCTACGAAACAAAATTGTTATTAGATTTGAGATAAATGGGGAAAAAAAATTCAGACCGATAATAAGTCGGTGTAAAAAGCTACAAATTCAACCATATCTGGTAGGTAACTTAGTGATAAGAGGTTGAAATTAAAGAATTTGCTCTCTTTATAGTTTCAAGTTCGAGCTCTGTAGTTGTTAATATAATGGTCACTTGAGGGTTACATGATCATTAATTTTAGAACCAAGAAATTAATTGAGATACACGCAAACTAGTCTGAACATATACATTTAAAAAAAAAAAACAAAACCTACAAATTCAGATCATCAACTGTGCGTACTTGGGTATATTTTTATTTTTATTCTGGTAGTGATGCTTGAGTATCTATTGATTTTAATTTGTACTTCGGTTTTCAGTACGGACAAGCCGCTGGGAGTAGTTTCAATTTGTTCATAGAAATACATGGGAGTGTGTCTGTGTGTCTGTCTGTATGTACTATGTATGTATGTATCTGACAGTGTCCGTCACCTTTTTTGCAGTCGGATTTGATTGAAAAGGGCATACTGATCTGATTCAACAACCCCCCTCGTGGCCGCACTCGCAAGAGTTTTATATGACTGAAAAATTCATTGTTGTCCTGCTGTAATTTGATAATATTTTAATGTTTTTTAAAGTATTTTTTTATTTAAAAATATATTAAAATAATAATTTGTTATTTTTAAAATTTACTTTTTATATCAATTTATTAAAATAATCTAAAATTATCAAAAAAAAAAATTGATTTAAAGCTAAAACATTTTAAAAACACAATTTGATTACAATAATAAACGAAGCCTTAGCTTGTTTTTGTTAATAAAAACATGTTTAAAAATTATTTTAGTTACAATTTAAAAAAAATTAAAAATATATTTGTTACGATAAAATTAGTGTGAGATAGTTTTTACTTGCAAAACAAATTAAAAGAAGTCTTCCATAATTAAAAAAATAAGTTATTTTATTTTTTTCAAAATTAAAATTTAAAATAAACCAAATTTACTTAGGTGAGTAAACATATTTTTTTCTATAATTAAATAAAAACAAAATCTAGATCAGTAAGATATTGTCACAAGGGGCCATGATTTGAGAGCCGAAACTCCACGACAACCGATAAATCATGACTCTAACAACACATAGATTACATCTCGCATCATATCAATATGCTACAAAAGAAGAAGAAGAAGAAAGAAAGAAAGAAAAAATTCCCAATCGTTAAGAGAAACCGAAGGTCGAAGAAGCTCGCGCATCGACTTGTCTCCATTAGGAAGGCTCAACAAGAAGTCTGCATCAGCCATACTAGTAAAAAAACAATGGACACTCCTGCGCATCTAACCTTCAACATCATTTTGACAGGGATATATATGATGTATACCTAACTCCAAGCCTCCATCATTCAATGCTAGAGGCTTCGAGGGAGGTAACAAACAAATAAATTGGATTACTATCTAATTTTTAGCGGTATTTTGCGAGCAATCTTGAGAGGTATAATTTAATTGATTAAATCTTGAATTTATTTTCTAGAGATCAGCAGCTTAAGTGCTACAAGGCTTAGAATTACTGGAGGCTTACATGGTCGTTAACTTCAGAATCTCGATGGATTAATCAAAGTACACATAAGTTGGTCTGGACAAACACGATTAAAAAATATATATTTTGCAAGCACAAGCAAAAAAAACTAACCCCATCCAATGGAAAAAAAAAAAAAAAGATGAACTCCAAAATCAGTGTAATTTAAGCACGTAATTCTTCCGATCCATCTTCTTTTTCGTTGTCTTTTATGCATATTCTTACCAATTTAGTCGTCACAAGAATCTTAATAATTTTATTTGCTACTTTCTTATGTATGGCCATGTGAAATCTTACCATACTTCATAAACTTAATAGAAATCACGTTTTTTACTAAAAGATTGCGTTAGAGAGAACTCAACTAGCAGTAAAGAAGGAAAGAATAACAGGGAGAGAGGTTCAGTCTGACATGTGTGGGTGGGTGGGCAAGAAAGAAACAAAATTGCTCAAAATGTTCAATCCAATTGCATATTAATTGGTGGAAAGTGATTTTCAATGTACCATTGAAATTAAAAGATGTAAATTCAATTTTTTTTTGTATGATTTGTTATAGAGATTTTAAAATCGCAAAAAAATATTAAAAAAATAATAATTTGATGTTCTTTTAATTGAAAAACACATTCATTACAGGACAGTACTATCAAATGTACACTTCAAATACGATGATGATTCCTATATGAATGTCCTAATAAGATAAACATATATTCTTGGTGGGAAATATTGTCTAAATCTAAACACACTTGTACAGAATCGATCACACTTGTAAATTTATAACATCTTTATAAATGGATATATATATATATAACATTTTTTTTTTCCAAGAAGACATGGGCTGAAATTGCAGCTGGAGACCTGGTCAAATTTCTAGTGCTGCCAGCGTATTTTTTGCTGGAACTGCATCGATTAGATACGCATATCATGACCCTGCATGTTGACGTGAAGGATGAACCTAGCAGGCGACGACAAGAAATGCAAAGCAAGGCCTAATAACATTACAAAACTCAAATGGACTCACCAACCAATAATTTGGCTTCTAGTAGGAAATTGGTTTGATTTCTTTCATTCTTTTCCTTAAAGAATAAAGGCACTTGGTACAGCTTCTAGAAATTTGAAAGGCTAAAGGTCGGATTAAAAAAAAAAACAAACAAATTTAGCACTGTTTGAAAAAATATTTGGTGAAAAAACATAAATAGAAAAAGTTCCGGTAAATTAATATAATTTGGTAAACGTTGTTCCTATTAATTTAATATATTTTGTAATCAATCGATTAATTATACCTTGCATTATTATATTCATGCAAATATATATTTATTATTAATAAAAACTTAATTTATCTTTAATATTCATATAATATTACATTAATGAATCTAATATTTGATTTAAAAATTTGAAGTAAAAATAAAGTTTATAGGCAAAAATGCTTTGCAAATAAAATTATAAAGTTGTTATGATTATGAGATTCATATTGCATCAAAACAATATTCCTAAACTACTCCTGATCAATGTTCTCTTAAATACCAGATATTTATTAAAACCATAGAGACTGATACATATTATGTTATTTCGTTTATGAAAGAAAGTAAGTGTTCTCACAAGCTAAGATATAAGAAATGTTTAGTTCCTGAATATCATATACTCAGTGAAAACTATGAAACAAAATTATTCAAGAGTCTCTAGGATCTCATTAGATAGATCTAGAGTTGTTTAGGGATTTATTACCTGAAGATTTGATATTCTTTGACTTTCAATAATTCCTTAAAGGCTAGGTTGACGCAAACCACAAGATGTCCAATTATTCGGCCTCCAAAGGTAATCCACACGAATCACCCATGAGAAATCTTCTAAATCTCTATTTTGGAGAGAGAGATTGTTATATCTACAGTGCTAGCTCTCTATTTTGTGACTTACGTAGTTTTTCTGTCTAACAAACAACCACATCTCTTAAAAATAAGAGACATGACTTACTATTTATAGGAAATCTAAAAAACCTTATAAATTGGCAAAATACCAATTTGCCTATGAATAATATCCATATATTAATTCAAGATAATTTTTAAAATCAACTCAATCAAGTCCTTACTTGATTTTGTTAGTTCTAGAAATATAATCTTTGTATTAATTATATTCTAATTCTTAATTTCTAAAAAATATTTTAATCAAGTCATACTTAATGAGTTAATGTGTATAGTCACATTAGGCTCTTAATATGTTGATCAAAATATAAATTATAATTATAATTAAATAAATTAAACAATTTAATTTATTATCAATTCAATAATTGATTAATTTATATTTGAAGATCAGGTGCATTGTCTAGTAACGTGTCGTGATCCCCCAAATAATAGAAACGTCATTAGTAGTTTGACTTAACCTTTCAGTGATCAGTTTCTTAGTGTAATTAACATCTTTTCATCAATAATGTTTTGATTTAACATTAAAACATAGAGCATGTCTACCACGTTAAATCATGTTTATTCTCTATATAATAGTCATTGATCGTTTAAATAAGATTTGAAACTATTTTCAAATCTCATTCCACCTTGACCAATGATTTCTCAGTCAATACTATTCGAGAATAGATAAACATTTTCTCTAATTCATCTAGGATGATGAATCCTCTCTCGATCACTCAAATACCTTCATATAGTTCATGTTATACTTAATATCTTCCCTTTTGTTACATCGATTAAGATAATATATAACATGATCCAAGCATAATATTCTCTATATAAGATGACTTAGATGACACGAGTGTTCTCTCCATGTGAAATTCTCATGTAGGTCAGTTTAGTATACATGTCTATGACGAGCATCTACATATTAGTTATAGGTATCCCTTATACGTCAGCTTATAAGAACAATTGTTTCCTTTTATAAAGGAAAGAACACAATATGTACCAGTTTTTACGGCTCTAATGAATGTTTAATATTTAAAAGAGCATCAACCAGGAATATTTTAGGAACAAAGCTTTGATGTAATAGGAATCCCATAATTATAACAACTTTATAATTTCCTTCACAGAGCATTTTTATCCCGTGGACTTTATCTTTACTCTAGATTCATTAATCTAATATTATATTAATATTAAAGATAAATTAAGCCTTTATTAATAATAAATATATATTTATAGGAATATAATAATGTCATGTGTAACCAACCGATTGGCTACAAGACATATTAAACTAACAACTCTCACTTGCACTAAAGTTAATCCCTCATGTATTTAATATCATATTGCTCCATGTAGCATTAATGCTTCTACATGGATAATGACTTAGTAAGAGGATCTTCTAGATTATTTTCAGTGGGTACTCACTTTATCTTCGCATCTTTCATTTCATTGATTTATCAAATCAAATGAAATTTCTTAAGTAATTGTTTGAATCATTGATGAGATATTGGTTTGTTTGCTTATACAATGGCTCCATTGTTATCATTGTACAAGGTAACTGGATTAACAATGCTAGGAACCAACCTACTTCATTGATGAACTTCTCGATTCAAACAACCTATTTGTTTCCTTAAATGTGGAGATGTATTGTTATTTAGTTGTAGAATCAATTATGCTTTTTTGTTTGGGAATCTTTTAACTCAGAGCACTACCATTTAGAGTAAAACATATATTGACTAGTGTTTGCTAATTCTCCAATATTTCATTAAAAAAATCTTAATTCAAATAATTTTAAACTTCTAGTTTATCTTCTACATTGATAGACGGATAGACCCTATAGCCAAGTATAGTATACCATTTCCATCATATCTCTCTCAGTTTATATCTTAGAACACATGTCTTTAGATAGAACTATTTCATGCAAATAGATAAGAATTTAATCTTAGATTATTCCATACTATGCTATTTTAACATCTAGTCAATATGCATGGCTTGAGACGATTTAAGTAACCTTCTAAATCTATCTGTATAGATCTCTATATCCAATATATAGGTTGCTTCTCTTAATTTGTTTATGAAGAGATTCTTGGACAACCAAAACTTTATTTCTTAAAGAAAAGATATGTTATTTCTAAATATGTCATTCATATATAATATTTAGGAAAACAACATTCCCACTAACCTTTTGTAAACACAATGTCTATCTATATTTTTTATGAGATCAAATATGTTGATTATACCATCAAAAGTGAATATTCCTACTCTTTAAAGCTTGTATAATACATTTGTATATTGCCTTTCATGTTAGTTTTTCTTTTAAAAACTCACTTAGATCCATAAGGTTTTATTTCTTCAAGTGAATCAACCAAGTTCCAAACTTAGTTCATACATGAAATCCATAGCTTCAAGTCATTTCTTGGAATAAATATCATAAATTACTTCCAAGTAATTGGTAGGCTCATCAATTATGAACAACATGTCATTCATAGCTTCCATGAGAGGTCCTTATCTCATTGATGCATGTCATGTCCTACCAAATTTATAGAGATTTTGTGTTTCTTAAGGTTAAGGTTAAATATATGTAATGTTTTAGCCTTGAGAATATACTTCATCTAGATGTTGTTTTCAAAGAGGTGTAAAGAATCTCATTCTCTTTTAGATAATCCTTGAAATATTTGGTTAAATATTAATCACCCCAATCAAATTAAAATTTCTTAATACGTATTCCAATATGTATTTTAATTTTATTGCAGTTTATATTGAGATTGGACATTTTAAATTTGGGTACATGCAAACCATTCATATAGTTACTGAATACATAAAACATCATTATTATAAAAAGGTCCTCAATAATAAATTTATATCCATTTAATACTAAATAAAATAGAAACAATGTCTTAAAATACTGGAACAAAATAATAATTATAAAGTTCTAATATTGGCCCATTAGACAAAATAAAATAACTAGTTCTTATAGCTAATGCAATAACTCTTGCTCCATTATTAAGTCGTAAGTCTACTTTGCCTTCAATTAATCTTATACTTTTCTCTAGTTCCTAGAGTAGAAGTTTCATTAAGCTTATTTGCCTTCATGGTTGCAAGGTATTCCTTGTAATTTCTCCTCCAATGTCCTTCCTTGCTACAATGATGATAAGTGCCATTGTCTTTCTTGATGCCCCCAGTAGGTGCATTTGTTTTAGAGACAACATCTTTATTCTTCTTATCCTTCTTCTTAGACATTCTAGAAGATTGAAGTAGAAAAACTGGGTTTTTTTCCTTTTTAAAGGCCCCTTTAGCAATCTTAAGCATATTAAACAATTCTAGCAATATACTATTCAACTTGTTCATGTGATAATTCATAATAAATTGTGAAAAGTTTTGGGGTAATGACTACAAGACAAAGTCAACACTTAACTCATGGTCCATGACAAAACTAATTGGCCTAATTTCTTAATATAGCCATTTATTTTCAAAACAAGGGTTTTCATTAAATAATCCTTTGTTATCTTACAACAGAACAATTCCTTAGAGGTCTCATACCTTTCTATCCTACAAGCCTCATCAAACAACTTTTTGAGATGCATAATTATATTATAGGCATCCATATTCCTGTTGCCTTTGAAGTTCAGGTGACATACTGACTAACATCACACATTAAGCATGTTCACCGTTATCAATATGACGCTGATGTTTATTCCTAACTTCTTCTATAGCATCCTCAACATGGACATTTGGAATTGGATTTTCAAGAACATACAATATCTTTTCTTGCTTGAGAACAATTCTCACATTTCGGTGTCAATCCAAAAAATCTGGTTAAGTCATTTTGTTAGCATTAAGTATGTTTTGTAGGGATATTTTACTTCTCATTTTGATCTACAAACTTATTTATATAAAGATAAAGAGTATTATTTTCATGCATACATATTTAAATTCTAAATTTAGATAAGGTCTTTAATCCTAATTTGATCTCCCACTATTTTCTTGCAAATTAATAGCCCTCCCTATTAATTCAGAAAATCTCATTTAGATTTTCATAGTGGTCTGGGATCCCATTTAATTTATCCGACCTTGCGTGACTCAACAAATCAAATTAAATTAAATTAGGTAGATAACATAATTTATCAATTACATCTTTATGTCATTCCTAGATTAGTTAGGTGGCAACTTTTTGTCTAAACATATCATATATGTTTCGCCTAACTCACACCTCTAACCTCATATAATTATGGATGACTCATCCAAATTATATAGGTTAGATAAGTAGAACTCAATTTTATAGCATTAAACATATTAGATTAATGGTAACCTTGAGTGACTCAACAAATTATCCATGAATAAAACTCATATTTTATGCATATAAAATTGAAAGGCAATTGTTCATGTTCTCAACATGTACTTAATATATTAACGAGAGATTTATTATCAATTAATCTTTAAAATGAATAGTTATGGATACAAAAAATCAGCTCTATCTTTTTCTCCAACTCTAAATAAGCTTTTGGATCCATCTTACCCTGTAAGACTGGAATTTTTAACTTGACACCACCTAAATTCCTATCCAAATCATCCACATCATCAAAATTGCCCTTGCTATCACATTTAGCCCTAGTTTGATTACTCTCCCTCTTTGGCTGAGACTTATAGAGGCCATTCCTATGTGAACGAAACTCACTATTATGGTTAAAGACATCATCCTCAGCTTCCTCTTTAGAGTTTTCAACCTCACTTTCATTTGGAGGTGAAACAACCCTTCTTGAATTTTTCCTAACTTCTCTATACTTTTTGTTAAGCCCACCTTCAACCCTAGTCTCTAATTTCTTAAACCTACTCATCATCTCTCAAAACATAACTATTGGATGAGATTTTCTAGGCCTACATGATAACTCAGAAAAATCCTACTAGCGAAACACCTTTCTTGTTAACATATGGTATCAAGGTTATGATCCCTGCTGAGATAAGATGTCCTAGTCATATAGTATTACATTTCTCTATCAATAATAGTGATAAAGAGCTAAGGGAAAACTTGGACTTGTTTGAAGAGGTCTGACTTAGTGTATTAGTGAAGATCAAAGCATATCAATATCGAGCTTCTCAATACTACAATGCTAGGGTAAGAAATAAAAGACTCAAGATAGAAGATATGGTATTAAGAAATTTAAAGGTAACTGTTAACTCTGAAGGAAGAGGAAAGTTGATCCCATAATGGGATGACCCATTTAAGGTGGTTAGGGTCTTTAAGACAAACACCTATCATTTATAAGATGAAAATAAAAAAATAATTCTACATGCATGGCACTCAGACCATTTAAAGATGTATTTTTATTGAATACTCAAGTTAGGTATTAAAATTTCTCACATCTCTAGTTAGCTTTATGTATTTCCAACGAGTTTTATGACTATTATGTATCTCTAATGAGCTTTATATCCTTTATGTATCTACAATGAGCTTTATATCCCTTGTCTATCTCTAATATGATTCCTTGTATATCTTTCATTACATTTGGTTTTGGATCTAAGAATTTTATCAATGAAGTTTTTATTTCTCAATTACTTTTTTTTTTATTTTCTTCAAGTAATGTCTGATTATTTTCTCCAATTTAATCTCCATATCTTTATACTATTTTCTCAAAAAATTATTTGTCATGATTATTTTTCTCCCCATGGTTGATTTTTCTAAAAGTTATTTTTTTTTCCTAATTAACTCTGCACACTAGTTTAGGTTAGATTAAGCTATATCCGAAGCTTAGTCTAGATCAAGTTTCAACACAATTATTATACTCAGCCAAAAGTTTTCTCCAAGTTAGGACTATTTTTCTCTAATATGGTCCTCATGGTTAATTTCACTTGAAATTGTTAGTATCTAAATAACTGGTTTACACTATAAAATTGGATGACCAAGGGATAAAGTTCACTTCTTTTTATTAATTGTCAAAATATGCATACAACAATACTATATAGTAGATAAAACAACATTCCATAGTATAATTACAACTCCAAATACATCAAATAGAATATAAGTACTAGTTATGGTCTCTTATTCACAGTCTGACTCATCAAACAAGGATTGACCTTCAGAGGCAGTGTAAACTTTTCCAAGTTGAATCTCATTCAAAGGAGGGATATTTTCATAAAATAAATGGGAGAAGTCTACATTAATGTTTTGAGAGTTGTTATTGAAATGAAAGTCTCCTATCATCTCGACCAACTTGTCCTCCACCATTATTTTTAGTGCAGGATTGTTGTTGTAAACATCCTCAAAGTTAAAAAAGGATTCTCTTTTAGGGCCTGCAAACATTAACATTTTAATTATGATTGAGCTAGCTCACCTTATACCTCAACAAGTTTATATTGCACACTAGCTAGTACACTTTGAACATTAGAAGTTATATTTTCTAGCTCCTCGGTTCTCCTTCTTACAACTAGCCACCTTTTTTTTGGACTCCACAATCGTAAAAAAAAAACAATGCAAGCTTTGTTTGGAAAGTATCTTTTTTTATACGTAAAGAACTATAGTAGACTATAATTCACAAAGATTCTTTATAGCTTAAGCTTACTTCTTTATACAGGTAGTGATTTTCTTTTTAGCTAGCAGTAAAGATTTAGTTATTTGTTCTTGTTCTCGTTCCCATGTCTTGACAACCAATACTTTCATTTGAAAATTCAGCAAAAAAAAATGTTTATATTAGTACGGGTTATAGACAATAAAAATAAAGATATTATGATCTTTATACTCACATGAAAAGTTGTTAATGGGTTGTTGGTTAACTAGTGGGATAGATTACCACCTTTACAATGGTTCACGTCCTGTGAAAATATCTATATTTTGGTAAAAATATCTATATTTTGGTCATGGTTATGTGTAGATGAAGGATTATCCTCAAATATAAAAGTCAAAAAATTTCTTTCTCTATTAGTGTAAATGACATCTTTATAAGGTTAAAATCCCACTAAGGTTGCTTAAACTATGGCCCACAACCACTAACAATTTTTATAGCTTATGAAAATTAGGGTAGATAGGCGGTGAGAAAAAAAAAGAGCGAAAAAAGTACTAAAAACAATGTTACCACTCAAATTTATATCATCAGAAATGTTATTGTTGCAACATGCACAAGAATTGGTGTAGTAGGACTTGGGGTAACAACATGTGCAAGGTTTGGTATAGGATTTGGTATGGGTGTCATTATCATAGAAGAACTAGGAATGATAGACTATGAATTATACCTTTTTCTACTCCTCTGATGCTAAGCATATATACTCCTAATAGTTTCCATGACAATATTGTTCTCTATCTCACCATTCCCCTACTAAGATTTTTTTATTATCTTTACTTTAGGTTTATATGCTTCAAACTTGTCCTCTTTTTGAGACTTTTTCTCCTTCTCCTCTCGTGTATCTTCTTCTAATGATGATGATAATGGCGAAGAAGCATTTAGAGCTCGTAGGTATATCTTCTTCAATTGTCTCAATAAGTGGGGGTCAACTGTAAATAACATAGATTAATATCAGTATAACGATTGTAATGCTAAAAAGCAAGAAAAGTGGAAAATATCTCTCATACCATAAACATTGTTGCTTACAAATAATTTCTATCCAACCAAAAAAGGTAGTATTGAAAGTTATTAACAAGTGTTTTTTAATACACTCTCCTCATTAGGATTAAAGAAGAAGCAACATTATCTGTGACAAACACCCTTTAAACTGGAGAAATTTTCCAAATCTTTTTAGTAGAGGTTATTGAACCACTATAACCTACTTTTACGCAATAATTGCTCTAATTTTTTACTTGGAGTGATTTACTTTAAAAATATCATTCAAGGGATTTCGTGTACTCCTCGAGGAAAAATTATAAAATCATACTACCACTTTATTACCCTTAGGAGAACTAGACAAACTATATAAATACTTAAAACAAATTAATAGTTGAAACTTGACCTTTAAGTCTCAAATACTTATCAAAAGCCACAAGATTCATCCATATAGTTGGGTGCAACTAGCTTACATTCATGTTATGCCTCTCTAACAATACCAAACAAAGGTAAGGAATACCCAAACTTTAACATATAAATAGGGGTTGTGATCTCAAACTTCCCAGTTATTGCCTTAAATATCTTATTTATTCTTTCATTGGAAATATAATCCTAGCCTTTTCCTATGCTTTCATTTTTATGGGTAGTTAAGTAATCACACCAATGGTTACAATGCTTCTATATGAGTCTTAGAGCTAAGGTTGGCTAGTTTGGTGTCTAAAGGATAGATGCTCCCTATCACCTCGATGAGAAGATCCAACTCTTCTACTCCTATTAGCGATATGGGAAGGTTTAGCCCTACCATTTCCTTTGGCAGAAGTACCAGATCTAGAGTCTTCTTCAATTGTTTTTATTTGGCTAGACATATTTAAAACCAAGTAGAAAATTAAGAAAATAAAAGTAAGGTTGCCCACTTGTCTTTGCACAATGAAGTTTCACCCACATATTATTTAAAAAGGAGAAAGATGTGTTGTTGAAAAACAAAGTAAATTATACTATAAACTAAAAGGGATCAATACCCCTTCACTGTTTACCTAGACACAGATTACTGTGGATTGGAGTAATGTAATGATAGAGTTATCATTGCCAAAGAAACTTGCTAAGCATGTAGTGGGGGATATGATTGTTTTTTCCATGAGATGCATTTGGCATTGAAAAAATAATTGGGGACAAAATGGTCCGTTCGGATTTTGTTGGCTACAATATAGATACTAATTTGCCTTTCAAGGCATAAAATTCTAACCTTTGGGTTGGGGGCTTTTTTTGTCTTTTCCAAGAAAATAAACAGTGAAGATACATCCATACCCTAAAGGGGGGAATATATGCCTGCATTGAAGGGCTTCACAATCTTTTCCTTTTACTGTTAGTCCTAGGCGTTAGGGCATGACATGGCTGCCAGACACCTAGTGTCGCAGGGTGCCACGATGTCATAGAGGACAAGGAGGTTTATCGTGCATCTCGAGGAGGTGTGTTGTTAGGAAGGAAAAGGTTTTGAGTTTAATTATAAAATTATGATTAAGGTTCAGGAGTCATCACCTAGTATTATGGTTACTACAAACCTATGGTTTGCGAGGGTCTGAGTAAGGGACTGGTTGTGCAAGGAAAGATGTATCACCCCTAGTGCACTATACCTAAGGTAAGCTTCATTGTTGTCTGAATTTTAGCATCGCATTTATTTTATGCCTTGTATCTTTAATACTCGAGGGTTTACTGTATCGTGTAGTTTTATACCCCACAGATATTAACGTCTACATATAGACCTTAAACAAATTGGTAAAGAGTTTTTGATATTTTGGTCAAACCCTAATGGATAATCATAAATTAGTTACGATATACATTTTGCATTTTAAAACATGAGAAAGATGCAATTTTTGTTTTTATGAAGATATGCTTGGAAATGTTTTAGGATTTGGTCATATGCACAAAGACAAAATATTTTTATTTTTGTCTTTTGAAAAGGAAAATTAATTTAAAAGTTTTGAGATATTTTTGAATTTGTTTTAGAAATATTTCAGAGAAAACTAGATGTTTTAATACTGGATTTGTATCTGACAATGTAAAAATACAACCCAATATTAAAAAAATTAGTAGAAAAACTTGTAAGAAAATCACAATTTTTTTTAAAGGATTTTTGAAAATTTTTAGAATTGGGTTGGGTCGGCCCAGCTAACTAGGCTAAGCCTAGGAAAGTTGGGTTGGGTTGGGCCGATCTTGGCCCAGAATGGGTATGCTGATCTCAGCCTAACAAATCTTTCTTCTTCTTCTTCTTCTTTGGGTCGGATTCAGCCTAGCTATTTGAACAGGTCCAGCCCAAGGTGGGAAGTGAATTAGTTCAGTCCCTGCAAGCATAATGAATTCTGCATGCAGCGACCGCAAAAAGGAGCATGAGGAAGGTGAAGAGTAAGAAGAAAGAGAGGGGAGTAACCTAACATGGTGGTCATGACTGGCTGACGAGGGAGGATGACATAAGGTTAGTGGTGGCGGTGATGAAAGAGTTTGCGGTCGGTGGCAGAAAGAGAAAAAAGAGAAAGAGGGACCGACGGTGGCTGCTCTATCACTAGTGAGGAGCTGGGTTGGTAGAGATGATGGTGGTCAAGCTAGTGGTGACTGTGGTGGTAGTCGAAGGCCACGACGGAGAGAGAAAAAAGAGAGAGAAAACATGGCAGAAAGCTGACTTTTGGCAATTTTGGACCTGATTTTTTTCATGCTCAGGTCATGAAATTCACCCCTATATATAGAGGGTGGAAGAGGGTAATCTTGTCTTCACTTGAAAAAACTTTTGGACCTTGATTCGATTGGGAAGGATCTCAATCATTGGTTAGAAGTAGGTACCATGAACTATCAAATTTGACAATTCAGGGCTGCCTGAGGTGGCCATTTTAGGTCGGCACCGCGACCTTTGTGGTGTCAATCAACCTGAACGGACCACGTGGGGTTGTAAAAAAATGTCAGGTGATCATTTGTGTACAAGTTTGATCAAATTTGGTGGAGCAATGAAGCTTTAAATGCACATGAAAAGTAGCCACTCAGGCAGCCTTTTCACGAAAAATTGGAGAAGAAAATGAATAGTGACTAGACTATATGTTGTGTGGTCCTTTTCTTTTTTTTTTGTAAAACGGCGTCGTTTGGTTTTAAATTAGTGATTTTAGCAAAAGTTCAATTTTGTCAACTTTCCATTTTGTTCAGTTGCATCCCTAATTGACAATAAACTTTTAATTTATTGCGATTTATCTCTGTCGAACTTCAATTTGAACCCTAGACTTCAGTGCCTTGTTCACTTTGGTCATTGGTCTCAGATTTATGCAATTTAGCCTTTTATTGACCATCAAACCTTCAATGTTCTTCAATTTCACCCCTGGGTTTTGTCAAGTAAACCCCTATAGCTCGGTGTCTTTTGCAAAATGGTTCTTGACAATGAATTTCTTTAATTTAGCCCTTAATTGACCCCAAAACTTTAATTTTTATGTGATTTTGCCCCTAATTTCAATTAATTGACTTGGTAAAAATTAAATTTGATCTCTTAAAATTTCAATCTTCTCAATTAAGACCAAAATGGTCTCCCAAACTTAATGTTTCACCAATTAAGCCCCTAATAAAATTGATTTGACTCATTTAAAACATAATTAAGTCCTTGCACTTAAATAAATTCTTTAATTGAACCCAAATTAATTCTTAAGCATAATTAAACTTTAACTTGGCCTATGATTAAATCAAATTGGCCTATTAAAAATTTAATTATGTTCTTGGACTTAATTGTTATGCAAATTCATCCAATAATCATTTAATTTGACATTGAATTTGTATTATTTCTCTATTTTTGGGCATAATAGGGTACAATTAGGCCTTAAATTTCCTCCAAAATTACAACTTGATTTTCCTATATGTTTAAGATCCTCCTCAACCTGCTTTCTCCGCGTCGCTAATCTTTATTTTATTTTTTATTTTTTGTTTTGGAAGAAAAGGAAGTGAATTTGGGCAATAACCCAAAAATGAGTTATGACAGTTGCCCCTCTCTTTAAAATGCTTGCGATAGAAAGGCTTATAAGAGACTTTAGATAGTAAGTTTTGTAAAGAAGAAAAAGAATGACAATACCATATTCACCAGATCAAGAAATGGTCAATCCAGGTGAACAATGGTCGAATCATGGGTGACGTACCTAGGTGAAGAATGCAAAGATTTTTAAAAGTGGTTTCATTGTAATGGGCAACCTACTCAAATGAAAAATGAAAATTATTATAGGGATGACATGATAGTGCAAGAAGATGCATTATCTACGAGATGGGAGCTCAAGAGAGCATTTAAAAGGAAAAGATATAAGGCTTGAAGGGGGATAAAGGCTCAAAAGCCCAAGTTAATTGGGCTTGGAAAATGTGCCAAACCCAATTAACTTGGGTCTGTGAGGGTTCATTGTTGTTATTATTATTATAAATATTATTATTGTCATTATTATTAAAACAATTTGAAAAAAAAAAATTATTACTATTGGAAAAAAAAACATAGATTTAATTTTAAAGGGTATAATAATAATAATAATAATAATAATAATTAACAATAAATTTGAAAAACAATATTATTACTTGTTATAACCCAATTTCGACCCATTTGCTTTTTAATCTAATTTTAAGGGGGTTAAAATTTAAAATTAAAAGATTAGGGGCTTGAATGTAAAATTTGGAAACCTTAAGGACTAAATTGAGAAATGGTCATTCCCAGTCCAAAATGGCACCATTTCAAACATGCATTGTTCTTGTTCTTCTTCCTCGAACACTGAAAGCCTGCCTATAAAAAAGGAAAGGAATTGTGAAACACTGGCATCCCAGTCCAACCAGAACTCAAATTGCAAATCTTATCTCATGAAGATTACAACCCTAGGGAGATAAGGATGGATTTCTCATGCCCTTATGCTTATAAAAGGGAGTCCAACATGGGTGGGACTGTTGGCGCCCCAATTCGACTGAAACACAATGTCCCCAGACCTTATCATGGTTCTGGGGAGATAAGCAGCATGGAAGCCTATAAAAGGTAGAGAAAGGAATGAATCATGGGGGAGGGATCCAGAATACAAAGGTAAAAAAAACAGAGAGACAAGGCAGAAAAAAAATTAAAAAAGAAAAACAGAGAGAGAAAAAGAGTGAGAAAACCATAGACAGAGGGAGACCAAAGATAAGGAAGAAAGAAAAACGAAGGAAGAGTAGAAACAAAGAGGGGGAAGCACCAATCGGCCAAGGGACCGTCACCTCGCATCTTCGTCTCCATCAGCACGCCCAGGTAAGAAGTAGTGTATATTAGGATTCTGGGTAAGGGGATCACCATATATCGGCTAGCATACATTTAGAGTATGTTAGGATCCCAGGTAAGGGGATCATATGCATCAACTAACATACATTTATTGTATGTTAGGGTCCCGGGTAAGGGGATTGTTATGCATCGATGTCTATGGGATGATGATGATACTGGTGAAATTGGTATTGATTATGTGTTAGGTGGAAATAGATGTGGTTGATTTTATGGAATCTTGAATGGAAGTTGGAAATGAAAGATGAAACAATGGAAGTTGGAAATGAAAGATGAAACATTTTAGTAGTTGAATAGGAAAGAGTTCCAATAGAAACAAAAAGGAAGAAGTGAATAGAATAAGAATACATGCTTAACTTTTTAAATTATTGGATATTTGTGTTACTATATTTATTGCGATATTCATGTTTCAATCATATGTATTTTGTTTCAAGACCATCGCATGTATGGTAGGAGTAGATTTTAGCTTTTTTCACTTTTTGTTATGTAGTCTAGGGAGTATAACCTTGTATTTTGCAAATATTAAAACATTTGTATAATTAATGCTTAAGTTGAATAGATTAACTTAACTCTATAATTCATATAACCATGTTCCATGTATGTGTGTTTATGTCATTTATCCCTCTATAATGATATTTGTTGTTCAATGTATGTTATAAATATTATGGTTGAGATGATGATAATGTTTGTGGAATTGAGACCCAAGATGATTAGGTCGTGATTGAGTTATGAGATGCGGGATATTAGAAGTGTAAACAGGTTATATGTCGATAACTTGGGACCTCCCAGTATAGGGGAGACTCTGCCGAAATTCCGGTAGATTTTTATATGAAAACTGTATGAAAAAAAAATTGCCATGTTTTCTTATGTGTTTGGAGGTGATTTGTTCTGAAAAAATTGGGATTGTTACAGTTATGATGAGAAAATTCCTAGTTAAAGTGTTTGTTTTATTTGGGGACGTTTAATTATGGATGAAAGTCTGAGTTTTGAATGGAGGAGTTCAGAAGAATTAGATATTTTGTGAGAATGTGGATAATTATTGTGAAATAAATGTTTAATGGGGATTTGAGCACGAGTATAAAGTAAAATGTGGTAGATGACATTTACATGTAATAATTATGTTTGTTTAAAATCATTCTAATATTATGGGTATTCTTCATGTTTTGTTTATTCAAGTCCCTCTCACACTACTGGATCCCTTTAGACATTGCCTTGTTTTTAGTTATTTTGTACTATTGCTAGATAATGCAATCTTATGTAATACTTTAATATGTTGTATTTTGTATTAAATATTATAATTTCTTTTAGATTGTAATATTTGTATGACACCTATTATTTTGGAAATATATATAACCGATGACGATAATGATACTTAATATGGGTATTAGTGTTCAAAAAGGGAAGTATGTGGTGGAAACATAAATTTTGGAAGAAAGGAATAAATAAATGGGTTGATGTTTTAGACAAGCCTGATCTTATTTTTTTTCACTTATATTTTGATTCCCTTTTCACTTTCCCTAGACTTCTACTCCTCAATACCCCTAGAAATCTTAAAAGTTATTGATTTGTCAACTATCTTTCCACTTTTAAGGGTGGTGATGGCTTGGACTTGTTCATAGTTTGAAGGTTCGTTGGATAAAAATTAACTCATGTGCACTTGGCCTCTAAGATTTGGCATTGGTTGAGATAGAAGTTTTCCCTTCTCTTGAATACTTGATGATTAAGTTAAATTAGTTAGTTGACTTCAAATGTCATCTACAGTCCTATTGGTTTTGTTTTGAAATTTATTTGTTTGGTTATTAATTCCTCATTGGGTTCACATGAATTGTTGAAGAGTATCCTCTAGGGATCTTTTGAGAGGTGGTCGGTATGTATTATGTGTGGGAGCATGAAATGGTTAGGGTGGAGGTTGAAATGTTTTAGGTATTGAAAAGCCCTCACTTCTTCATTAAAAAGTTTGTCCATATAGCATTTCCTTAAAGATTGGAATAATATAGCATTTAGTTTTTCTATGCTCTTTGCTCTCACACACTACACAATTTCCTTTTCGTTGTTCACTCACGACATGTATTTTTTTAAGCTTAAGATACTATACTTTCCTAACCAATGAGGCTAGTTTAACATAAAGGTTATTAGTCCCTTTTAATTGAATGGGAAATGGTGTTTCTAGACTCAACATTAAGTGGGAAAGAGGTCTCTTATTGCTTTTTGTTCTCGTCCAATTGATCAAAATAATCAAAGGCTTCACTTGGTTCTCTGTCATAAAACTCATCATTATACATGATTGACACTAGCTTTTTAAAATCTATGATAAGAGAGTCATAGAAGAAACTCACTAACCACAACATTTCAAAATCATGGTGGGGAAAACATTTAACAAGTCTTTAAAATCTCCCAAGCTTGATGAGATGACTCATTTAAACATAAGAAAAATTCATCATTTGACATTGTAAGGTTGCAGCCCTATGAGTGGGGAAGTATTTTTTAAAAATTCAATTTGCATTTCCTTCCATATGCTTATGGACCTAGGACATAAGGAGTTAAACTAAATCTTGGCCTTATCCTTTAGAGAGAATGGGAATAATTAAAGCCGAATAGTTTCCTTGTTGCATGTTCTATCAATAAAAATGTCACATACCTCTTCAAAGTCTTTAATGTGTATGTACGAATTTTAAGAATTCATATCGTGAAATGTGGGAAGAAGTTGAATCATGCTCGATTTCAAATTGAAAGCTTGTTGGTTAATGGGCAAGATAATACACGAAGGTGTACATTGTCTTGTTAGGTGAAGAAACTCTCTAAGACTTTTCAAATTAGGTTGGTCATTTAATGGTGGAGATCCATTACCTTGAACACTCTATTCACCCTCTACATCTCTAACGCTAGTTATGATGGAAAAAAAAATGATATAACGACTATATGAATAAAAACAAAATTACAAATAAAAGTAAAAGAATGGTAAAAGATAAACTAATCACTAAAAAATATATACAACAAATTAGGAAAACCACACTTTAACTAGTAAGCAATATTAATAACAATAAATATTAAAAGATAATTAAAACAAATATATACAATAACCACTAGAAGATAATTATAAAAAGCATAATTAAGAGGTTGTAACACCAACCAAACAAAATAAATAAATAAATAAATGTTGGGAAATAATTAAAATAAATGCAATGAAATAATCACAACAAACATAAATAAGAGGTTATAAAACTAACTAGAATAGACATAAAAAAGGTCGTTGAACCAACCAAAATCCAATAATTAGTAGTGCATTCCACAATCCTTTATTAACAAAATTAAGGTAAATTTTTCTTTTAGACACTAAAATCACTTAATTACGCGCGCACACACACACTATTTTCCAATAATCAATACCAAATTCGTTACCTTTGCTTGCTAGCTCCCCAACAACGATGCCAATATTGCTTTACTACTATTTCTGAGTGATTTGTTTTAAGTTGCAAGTGCACGAGTGTGCGATGTGGCAATTAACTTGGCAAGATCGAGGTCATATCTATAAAGATCTAAATCTAGAAATTAAGCTAGGTAACGAAAAAAAGACTAAAGAGAGATTAAATTAAAAATAACTTGGTTGAAAATTATTAATGAATTTTCAAAGATGAATGAATTTGGATATATTTTAAATGAAAACAAAATAAAAACTAAGTCTTGGTTGAAATCCATCTTCAAATCAATATACTAGTGATTCTTTCAACATATTTAAGATAACTAAACTTAACATCAATAATAGTGATATTAAATCAGAAGATATTACAATGAAGTTCAAAGAGATGAAGATTGATTCTTACTTAGGAATGGATAAATAGTTTCACATTAAGCAAGACATTGTATCAAGCAATCTCTGTACCAAAACTAAGGTTTATGCATAGAAATTCAAGATTATAAAATTACCTAAATGATCTCTAAAATTTCTTCACAATAATCAATCATTCATGAAGAAAGTTTCTTTCATAACTCACAGAACTCACCTTAATCTCCATCATTCTTAATTTGGAACAAAACAAAAAAGACTAGCAAGCCATTATTATGTATATAAACACTTGAATAAAGTTGAAATAAGTTGAATCAAATTAAAATAAGAAGTTTTGTAAACTAAACAACCTAATTCTACAAAGAACACAATACAATTTCGGCAGAAATTTTAACACAAATCTAACTCTAACTTGGGATAGCAAGTAGACCTTTTTCCACTCTTTTTGGAGATGTATATTCGGTATATATTTGGTATATATTTATAAATAGTTTTGTTATTTTTGGAGATGTATATTTGGTACGCATTTAGGACACAAGAATACTATTATAGCTTTACAAATCAAATACATCAAACAAATTATCAAGAAATCATTGCTTACATTTTTAACTATAACAATAAAAATCAAATAAATCAAGCAAATTATCAAAAACCATTACTTACATTATTAACATATGTAGGATGGTTGTTAAGAAACGATCGTTTCTACAACAAGGAAAGATGGTTGAACAAGATACGAGGTTATATGAGCTAGTAGTGGCTAAAAATTGGGGAGCAACCTAATTCCAAACAATTAATTAAAATAAAATACTGAAAATCATAAAACCTAAAAAGTCAATCCAAACCCTTTATCAAAATCAAAACAATACAACCATCTAGGTGGTGGCCTAGTGGTAAGAGCTTGGGACCAAGAGGTTTGCTCCCTCTGTGGTCTCAAGTTCGAGTCTTGTGGTTGCTCATATGATGGCCACTAGAGGCTTACATGGTCGTTAACTTCAGGGCCCGTGGGATTAGTCGAGGTGCGCGCAAGCTGGCCCGGACACCCACGTTAAACTAAAAAAATAATCAAAACAATACAATAAGAACCTAAAAAAAAAGACCAACCTTGAACACGCCAAAGAAAACACAATTTAACATAATAGAGAAATGGACGTTTGCATTCTTCCCTTGGCATTAAATAAATTCGCAGTTCTCTTATTTAATTTCTTTTCCTTAAACCTTATAGAAGATTGGGCTCGATAATATTGTAATGCCATCGTCTGATAAACCAAGAAGATCAACATTGTAATGCCATCGTCTGATAAACCAAGAAGATCTGTAAGAGTGGCCGTGAAAAACCCAAAGTATTTGGACTAAGAGCTGTCATGTAAATGCAATTTCCACATGCAGGAAACATGCAGGGAGAAGGTTCTGTTTGCCAAAGATATTGGGACTAAGAGCTGTCATGTAAATGCAACTTCCATGTGCAGGAAACATGCAGTGAGAATTTTCGTTTGCCAAAGACTTGGTCTAAGTTGTTGGTCATCTCCACAAAGCATACTTGCTTAGGAATAGGTCTAGTAGTTATTATTTGATTTTCAATAATGTGATAGTGTCCTAATTCTTAGAGATATGATCTCAGAATTAGGAGTGGTTGTTATTTTCTTTCTTGTATTAAAACCCTTTCACAAGCAGTAAAGGGAAGCTTATTTTTCAAATAAAACTCTTGTGATTAATTCTCACCCTGAGTAGAATACTATATGCACTATAATATTCATAGCCTGATTGGGACCTATCATTGGTATCAGAGCTATGGGAACAAATAAGGAGAGGATTGAGAGTTTAGAAGCTGGTCTGGGTGGACTCCAAAACAGTTTTAGTCGTATGGCAGTTGGTGTTACTGACAAGTTACACCACATAGAAGATGTACTTAGCAAGGTCTCTGAAGTCCTCTTATCCAATCAAAATGTATCAGCTAGCAACCCTTTTGACCCTACTACCAGCTCTCCTAATGGACGTTCTCATTCTATAAGATAGGAATCGAGAGAAATTTTAGAAGGAGGGCGACCATTGTTTTCTTCAAAATTAGCTAGTTTGGAGTTCCCTCGATTTTCTGGAGATGACCCTATTGAATGGTTCACAAGGGTGGATCAATTCTTTGAATTTCAAGGCACCACTAAAGCTCAAAAGGTGTCTCTAGCTTTTTTCCACTCCAAGGCGAAGCTAATCAATGGTGGCAGTGGTTGAGATGATCTTATAAAGAAGAAGGCAGGGAGGTGACATGGGACATTTTTCAAGAAGAACTGTGGGCAAGGTTTGGTCCTACTGAATGTGAGGACTTTGATGAAGCCTTGTCAAAGGTAAAACAGGAAAGATCTTTACGTGAGTATCAGAAGGAGTTTGAACGATTGGGTAATCGGGTGCACGGATGGCCACAGAAAGCTTTAGTAGGAACATTCATGGGTGGCCTCAAACCTGAAATAACAGATGACATAAGAATGTTCAAACCAAAGTCAATAAAAAAAGCTAGCAGCCTTGCACGAATGCGAGATGAGCTGTTGAACCACCAAAGGAGAAGTACACGATCAATCCATCGAACTACTGCAGACTATCATCCACCAACTAGATTCAAAACAGCTCCGCCTATGAAAAGACTTTCCTGGGATGAAATGCAGAAGAGATGAGCACAAAACCTATGTTTTAACTGTGAAGAGAAATTCACACCTAGTCACAGGTGCAAGGGGCCACAGCTCCTACTGTTAGAAGGCTGCTGTGAATATCCAGATGGAGATGACATCGAAAGCTCGATGTAATTCCAACCTGAAATATCACTTCATGCACTCTCTGGATGGACAACATATAAAACCATGCAGGTGTTGGCAAAAATTGGACCCTATAAGATGGTTGTTCTCATTGATAGCGGGTCTACTTATAATTTTATCAGTGAAAAGGAGGTTAATATGCTACAATTACCAATAGTCCCAACGGACTCCTTCAATGTCAGGGTGGCGAATGGAGGGCCATTAAAATGTCAATGAAGATTTGAAAACGTCCATATTGCATTCCAGTGTATTCCTTTTGTCCTCACTCTGTATGCTTTACCATTAGTTGGGTTGGATTTGGTCTCAGGAGTCCATTGGCTGGAACAATTAGGCACTGTGGTATGTAACTGGAAGCAATTAACAATGGAGTTCTAGTGGCGCAACCAAACTCATAAATTACAGGGGATGGATACATCAATTCAATCCACATTTATGAAAGCTATTGCCAAGGACTTGTGATAAAGGAGTTCTATGTTTTCCATTTGCCTTCAATCTTCAGCTAGTCCAACATGATAGAATGTCAATCCAGAAATAAAACAGCTATTGGAGGAATTTAAAGATTTATTCCAGGAGCCAACACAACTTCCCCCGACAAGAGAAGTAGATCATCATATCATTTTACAAGAGGGAACAACGCCCATTAACGTGCAACCCTATAGGTATGCCTATTTTCAAAAAGTTGAAATTAAAAAACAAGTTCATGACATGTTAAAATTGGGGCTAATAAAATCTAGCACTAGTTCTTTTTCATCTCCTGTTTTGGTGGTAAAAAAAAAAGATGGTTCGTGGAGGTTTTGCACTGACTAATAGCGCTTAATGCTGTAACCATCAAAGATAGATTTCCTATCCCCACAGTTGATGACATGCTCGATGAGCTTCATGGAGCTACTTATTTCACCAAACTTGATTTACGAGCAGGATACCACCAGGTACGAGTACATCCAACAGATATTCCTAAAACTGCCTTTCGTACTCATAATGGTCATTATGAATTCCATATTTCGCCCTTACCTTTGCAAATTTATATTAGTCTTTTTTTTATGACATTTTAATTTATAGCCCCAATTGGATCGTGCATCTTGAACATGTTAAAAAGGCTTTTGAAGTATTACAAAAACATCAGTTTTTTGTCAAATTCAGCAAATGTGCCTTCGGTTTGCAAGAATTGGAATATTTGGGGCATATTGTGACTCCCCAGGGTGTCAAGGTGGATCAAAACAAAATTACAGCTATGCTGAATTGGCCTCGGCCTACTAATGTTTCCGAGTTACGTGGTTTTTTAGGACTTATAGGTTATTATCATAAATTTGTTCACAACTACGGCCTTATTGCCTGACCTCTCACCAATCTTCTAAAAAAGGGCAAGTTTGGTTGGCCAGATGCAGTTGAAAGTGCTTTTCAAGAGCTCAAAACAGTCATGACTACTACACCAACACTTGCGATGCCGAATTTCAATGAACCATTTACCATTGAATCAGACGTTTCTGGCAATGGCATAGGGGGCAGTTTTGAGTCAACAAGGGCAGCCTATCGCATTCATGAGCCGCGTTTTAGGCACTACCAAACAATCCTGGTATGTGTATGCCAAAGAAATGTTAGCCATCATTCATGCAATTCAAACGTGATGGCCATTTTTGTTGGGAAGGAAGTTCTACATCCAAACTGACCAGCGCATCCTCAAATTCTTGTTGGAACAATGCATAATAACACCTGAGCAACAAAAATAGGTGACAAAACTGATTGGTTATGATTATGAGATCACTTATAAACCAGGTCGTGATAACAATGCAACTGATGCCCTGTCACGGGTACTGGGTAGTCCTAGTTTCAATACTTTGTTTATTTCTCACACTTTGTTATGGGATACAATTAAAACAGAAGCCTGCACCAATCCCTACATGATGACAATCAGCGACAAAGCAATTGCAAATCCTGGTGTTCCTTACAACTGGCGTAATGGGTTGGTCTGCTACAAGAATCGTGTGGTGGTGCCTCCTCACTCCAACATAATTACACAACTTCTACATGAATTCCATGATTCTCCCAGTGGTGGACATTCAGGTGTCTTACGTACATACAAAAGACTAGCGCAACAATTCTACTGGCCGTCCATGTTCCACACGGTAAAGATTTACGTGGCCTCATATGAAGTCTGCCAACGTACTAAAAATGACACTATGTCGCCAACAAGACTTTTGCAGCCTTTTCCAGTCCCATGTCAAGTTTGGGATGACATCACTATGGATTTCATTGATGGTCTTCCCCTTCATCTGGCAAAACTTCAATTCTTGTTGTTGTTGACAGGTTGAGTAAATCGGCGCATTTCTTAGCCCTTTCACACCCGTATACAACCAAATTGGTGGTTGAAACATTCATTGCTGGCATAGTCAAACTTCATGGCATGCTTCAGTCTATTATCAGTGATCGGGATCCAGTGTTTATTAGTCATTTTTGGCAAGAATTCTTCAAAATGTCTGGCACATAATTGAAGATGAGCCCCGCTTACCATCTGTAAACCGATGGGCAAACAGAAGTCGTCAACCATTGCATTGAGCAATATCTTCGCTTCTTTGCTTACCAGCAACCCCGGAAGTGGCATTCCTTTCGTCCATGGGCTGAGTTTTGGTATAACATTGCCTATCATACCTCTACAGGAATGACTCCCTTCCAAGCTCTTTATGGAAGGCCGCCACCCACAACACCTCAGTACCATGAAGGTTTCTGTCCAGTTTATGATGTCGACAAAAACATGGCTTCTAGAGATGCTTTGCTACAACAGATTAAGAGCAATTTACACGCAGCTAATAATCAAATGAAGCAACAGGCCGATTCCAAACGCCGAGACATTGAATTCCAGGTCGGTGATTTGGTATTTATGAAGCTACATCCCTACCGCCAGCAATCTGTATTCAAAAGAGCCTATCAAAAGCTTGTAAGCAGATTCTATGGGCCATATCCAGTTGAAAAAAAAATTGAAAACGTTGCTTACAAACTCGAGCTTCCCCACAACTCTCGCATTCACCCAATGTTCCATGTGTCTCTTTTTTAAAAAAAGACGGGCGAACAAATTATTGCTCATACTGACTTACCTCCGGTGGCAGATGATGGAGAATTGCTTATGGAGCCAGAGTGTATATTAGATACCCGTTGGGTAAAATGAGGATCCAAATTTATTGAGGAAAGCTTAGTCTAATGGAAACGACTTCCACTCGATGATGCTACATGGGAAAACACTCAAGAATTACAGGACAAGTTCATCAATTTAAACCTTGAGGACAAGGTTTATGTCACAGAGGGGAGTATTGATAAACCAAGAAGATCTGTAAGAGTGGTCGTGAAAAACCCAAAGTATTTGGACTAAGAGCTGTCACATAAATGCAATTTTCATATGCAAGAAACATGCAGGGAGAAGGTTCTGTTTGCCAAAGATATTGGGACTAAGAGCTGTCACATAAATGCAACTTCCACGTGGAGGAAACATGCAGGGAGGAGTTTTGTTTGCCAAAGACTTGGTCTAAGTTGTTGGTCATGTCCACAAAGCATGCTTGTTTAGGAATACGTCTAGTAGTTATTATTTGATTTTCAATAATGTGATAGTATCCTAATTCTTAGAGATATGATCTTAGAATTAGGAGTGGTTGTTATTTTCTTTTTTATATTTAAACCCTTTCAAAAGCAATAAAAGAAAGCTTATTTTCCAAATAAAACTCTTACGGTTAATTCTCATCCTAAATAGAATACTATTTGCACTATAATATTCATAGCCTGATTGGAACCTATCATCATCTTGCACTGTGCTGAACCAATTTGTTTAAGAAAATCTAATATTTGATTTACTTGAAGTTCATTTGGGGTCTTGAGCTATATTATACTAGTCGCTCTTGATTTTTCTCTAAATCCACCCATTTCTTTAATGCTGGAGGAATTTACATGGCATCATGCCAAAGTGACATGAGTAGTTAATGTTAAAACCATTTGATGGACATGAATTTGAAAAACGCAATTGGTTAAGTTTTCCCTCAAAATGTTTCTCTTAATCGAAAGAAGAAACATGAAACTTTTGTAGCACCAACAAACAAACAAAGCTTCAGACATAAAAAATATCTGCAATGATCATCCACTACCTTGTCTATTCGGTCCCGTTCAGAAGGACATAGTGGCTACTAACATTTATTTCAAGGATTAGGACATGGGCCTTAGGTTGGCAGGCAACATGTGTTACCATTTACTCACCATGTCAGACAACCACTGTTAAGATCGAATATGCGAGATGCTCTAGCATCAGAGCAAAGGAAAAGTCTTTATCTCACCCTTAGTTCAAGTTTTTACTTTTTATTGCATTCTAAAAAAAAAACAAAAAAGGCAAAATAATGTTACTTTGCTTCATCTACTCAGATCGCCTCCAAGAGGGGAAAAATATCTTGTTGTCCTGTCCACCATAATCTGCTCACACGCTTCCTTCATTCCTAAATAGGCAGCAGCAAGAAAATTTCTAGCTCTGATAATGTCGAGCTCCGACAACCACAACACATTAAAGAACAAGAAAAGGCTCTTCTTGAGCCTCTTTTCATCTATCCTACTAGTCACTGCCATTGTTAGCATAGTTGCCGGTGTAACCTCAAGTAAGAATTCCACCGAATCTAACAATGACCACCAAGTAGCTCATACCATCCTGAAATCCTCATGCAGTAGTACATTGTACCCGCACCTGTGCTTCTCAGCATTATCAGCTGTACCAGATGCTACAAGCAAGATAAAGAGCAAAAAGGATGTAATAGATCTGTCGTTGAATCGAACCATGTCCGCTACCCGGCATAGCTATTTCAAAATTCAGAAACTCACTTCTACCCGAAGGAGCTTCACAGAGCGAGAAAACACTGCCCTCCATGATTGTCTAGTAATGTTAAATGAAACTCTAGATCAACTCTCCAAGGCTTATCAGGAACTCCAAGACTATCCATCTTTAAAAAAGTCCTTATCAGTACACGCTGATGACCTCAAGATTCTACTCAGTGCTGCAATGACTAACCAAGAAACTTGCCTTGACGGTTTCTCTCATGACAAAGCTGATAAAAAGGTTCAAATTATTATGTTATAGATACTTCTAGAATGAGGCAAAAAGTACTATAGATTCCCTTTTTTCATATCTGCTGTTTCCTTGATAGGTTCGTGAACTATTTATAGATGAAGAAATGCATGTTTACCACATGAGTAGCATTGCATTGGCAATAATCAAGAACGTAACTGACACAGACATGGCTAAGGAGCAATCTCTATCATCAGGCAGGAAGCTTGAAGAGGAAAACGGAACAGAATGGCCTGAATGGTTGTCAGCAGGGGACCGGAGGCTGCTGCAAGCAACAACTGTGACTCCTAATGTTGTTGTGGCTGCGGATGGGAGTGGAAACTACCGGACAGTGTCTGAGGCAGTGGCGGCTGCACCAGAAAGAAGTAGTAGCAGACACATTATAAGGATTAAAGCAGGGGTTTATAGAGAGAATGTGGATGTGCCAAGGAGTAAAACCAATATTATGTTCATGGGTGATGGAAGGACAACTACTATCATTACTGCTAGTAGGAATGTGGTTGATGGCAGCACCACATTCAACTCTGCAACTGTTGGTGAGTCTTCTCTATACAACTCAATTGGATTATGTTTTCCAAATATTTCCTCAGTTATTACTAGTAGTATTTAGAGCAAAAAATAGCAGCTTAATGTGCTTATAGTTAGCTTTTGCCTTGTCTGTAATCACATGCTTAGATCGAAAAGCCACAATAGTCAAGAACACTATTAATAAGTACCCAAATGTGATTATGCATTCATTAATGACTCAAGATTGTTCCAATTGATGGTTATACTAAACCAAGGCTATTGTGTTATTTAGTTTTGCTCTTAAAAAATGTCGGTCACTACTATTCTAGTGCTGGTCAAAAAGTTTAATTAGGCCAACAGAACCTGCACATAGCAGGACGATATTGACTTCGATTTGCAAGAGATGATATGGATAGAATTCATAATTCATGGGTTTTTTCTTTTAAAAATAGCATGAGTTTTTTTTTATATAAAATAACATAGTATGTATATATCATAAATAAATAAATAAAATATAATATTTAAACTTGTTGCTATTCAGATTCAAAATATTTCAAAAAAATATATATAAAATGAGTTGCATATAAGAAGAGGGAAGAGATGACATTACCAATATCATTTGAAAGATATCGACAAAACGAATTCAATGACATTAAAAAAGGTTACCAATGGTAACCACGTATGTCACACTTACCTCTCAAAAGTGGTGAATGACTCACTTGCCTTTGACAGCAAGTGTGGCTCACTCGGATTAATGTTGGTAATTTTCTTTAATGTTGTTGGTTTTGTTTTATCATGATCTTTTTGATGGTAATAATAGTGTTATAAATAGAGCTTTGATGTTCCTCTGGTGTCTTTTTCTTTGTTTATTTCTTTAATTTTCTTAGTTGAAAATAATAGAATGGCTTGAGTTGTATCTTAGTCAACCTTTCCTAATTATATATATGTGACAGTACATGGCAGTAACTGTAGGAATCACAACATTGGAATAATCCTACATTAATTCCTATACATATATATACATGCTATACATTCTATAATATGCTCCCTCAAGCCGAGGGTGGAGGATCGACTCGAAGCTTGTAACAAAAGACAGTAAAAGAAGTAGCATATATTGGCTTAGTGAAGATCTGCAAGTTGATCCTAATAGGGGATAAAACAAATATGAATCTCTTTCTTTACAACTCGGTCTCGTACAAAGTGATAATCTAACTCAACATGTTTAGTACGAGTATGGAAAATAGGATTCGCTGAGAAATAGGTGGCGCCAAGGTTATCACACTAAATGGTAGGAGCAGAAACAGAGGGAACCTGCAGATCTATTAACAAATATTAAAGCCAGATGACCTCAGCAGTACCGTCTGCTAAGGTTTTATACTCAATCTCAATAGAGAAACGAGCAATTATGCGCTGTTTTTCGGACTTCCATGAGATCGGCGTCTGACTAAAAAAGACAAAGTAACCACCCATAGATTTGCGATCATCAATACTACTAGCCCAATCTGCATCTGTAAAACCATGTAGAGTAAAGGAGGAACCTCGAGTGATATGGAAACCATAAGATGTCATACCTTTAAGGTAGCGTAGAATACGTTTAACGACGGCTCAATGAGAATCTGTAGGAGCATGCATAAACTAACAAACTCTGTTAACAGCAAAGTAGATATTTGTTTGAGTGAAGGTAAGATATTGAAGAGCACCCACGATTTGACGAAACCGTGTAGGATCAGAGAATAGATTATCCGGCAGTATAGTAACTTTCAACGGAAAGATTGGAGTATCAACGGGTTTACAGGAAGTCATACTAGCCCGAGTGAGGATGTCAAGAATATATTTGTGATGACACAACATCAAACCTATACTTGTAGATTGAACTTTAATACCCAGAAAGTAGTGAACTGCACCTAAGTCATGAAGCTTGAATTCATAGCTTAGTAACTATATTAGGTGATGGAGCATAGCAGAGTTGCTACCCGTAAGCAGAATATCATCAACATACACCAAAAGATAAAAGATATTAGTACCATCAGACAAGATAAGCAGGAAGGTGTCAATCTTGGAGGCATGAAAACCAATGGAGAGTAGAAAATCACTCAGATGAGTGTACCATGCATGCGGTGCCTGTTTTAAACCATATAACGACTTGTGCAATCTGCACATATAAGATGGAAAAGTGGAGTCAATAAAACCTGAAGGTTGTTTTATGTAAACCTCTTCAATAAAAACACCATTGAGAAAAGCATTATGAATATCAAGTTGATGAATCTTCCAATTGCGTGAAACCGCAATGGAGAAGACTAACCTGACGGTGGCTTGTTTAATATCTGGACTTAAAGTTTCAGAATAATCAAAGCCTTCTTGTTGGGTAAAGCCTCTAGCAACTAGGCACGCTTTATAACGCTCAATGCTGCCATCAACATGACGTTTGATCTGATACACTCATCTACTGCCAATAACATTCATCAAAGGATGAAAGGGAACTAAAGACCAAGTGTGATTAGAGCGCAAGGCCTTGATCTCACCACACATACTATTATGTCAGACCACATACCTGTCAGCATCAGAGAATGCAGGAGGTTCAGAGGTGAGAGAGAGCATTTCTCGGGATGAAGCAATAACAGCGATAGCAAAAGTAACTAGATTTGCTATCTTTGGCCGTCGCGACCGAAGAACCATAGGATGTCTATTGACTAAGGGGGGTGATGCAGGAGAAGATGGTGGCAATGAGGTGCCTTGCTGCAATGGATAAGAAGAGAAATCAACCACCAGATTCAAGCTAGTCGAAGAGGCAGAGAAAGAATCTACCACAAGCAGAGGACTGGCAACAGATGTGGGACTGATAGCAGAGGCAGAATTTATAGCAACTTTGGCGCTGGCAAAATAAGGAAAAGCAGGGGATTGTCCTAACACCAGCAGAAGTGTCATGCTATAAACTAGAGGAGACTGATCGACAAGCTGTACCTGTATCAGAATGGTTAGATAAACATGCATGTGGTGATGGGGAAGGGAAGGGAAGGGTAAGGGTTGTAGCGGGTGAGCAGAGAGGGGTGGTAGAGCAGAGGTAGAGGAAGGATGGTGAGGGGCTGTAGGGGTATGAGACAATGGGGAATATAGCAAATTTGGAAGGAGGGTAGTGGAGGGTTGGATGGAGAGAGTAGCTGAAACCTTTGCAATCTGTTCAAAATTATCAAACGGAAACACATGTTCATGAAAACGGACATGACGAGAGATATAAATGCATTGAGATGTAATGCCAAGACATCGATAACCAAGGTTAGAGGAGCTATAACCAAAAAACACATATGAAGAGGAACAAAAATCTAATTTATGATTGTTATAAGGACGCAAGAAAGGAAAGCAGAGACACCCAAAAGTATGCAAAAAATGATAATTAGGAGAATATTGAAATAGAAAATCAAATGGGGATCTATTTGCAAGGACAAGAGTATGCATGCGATTTATAAGATAAACAGAAGTTTCAAAAGCATAATTCCAAAATTGAAATGATGCTTTACATTGTCCTAAAAGAGTAAGTCCAATTTTCACAATATGCCTATGACGACTTTCTACTATGCGATTTTGTTCATGTGTGTGAGGAAAAATCAGACGATGATGAATACCAATGGTCTGAAAGAAAGTGGACAGTTTACGGTATTTAGTGCCCCAATCAGTTTGAACAAATTTTATTTTTAATGAAAATTGACGCTCAACTAGAGTTTGAAATTGGTGAAAGACAGAATAAACATTAGACTTGGCAACAAGAGGGTAATACCATATATATTGTATGTACGCATCAACAAAGATAACAAAATAACAATAGCCATTCGAAGAAAAAAGAGGAGCAGGACCCCATACATCACTAAAAATTAATTTAAACGGAGTAGAAGTTTTATGACCCATAGGTCCTAAAGACAGACACGATGATTTTCCTAACGGACAACTTTGACATTGAAAATTAATTACAAATAATCTTATTTTTTTAGACTAACAATTGAAAAATACGAGAAGTAAGATGACATAGTCAACGATGTCATAAATCTGTAGAAGCAGAGATGCAAGGAGACCAATAAGCTTGAGGAACTAACATGACGGAAGACCTGGACAGAGCATACAGACCATCTGACCTGAGAGGAGTACTTCATTGGTGTTGAGATCCTTGACATAAAATACAAACGGGTGAAATTCAAAATAAACATTGTTATCGAGACAAAATTTTTGAACAGAAAGCAAACGTTTTGTAATATGTGGAACATGAAGAATGTTAGACAAAATGAAAGAACGATGTGGTGTATGTATTTTAGTATGACCGCTATGAGATATGAAAAGTCCCTTACAATCACCAACATGCAAATTATCATTACCGAGATATGGTTCTAAAGCAGCCAAAGTTGCAAGATCAGGTGTAACATGTTGATTTGCATTAATGTCCAGAAACCAATCGGCAGTACCTATTGAGGAGACATTACTCAGCGCCAGATTTGCACTAGGTTGTTGTCCATAGCCTCAGTGCTGAAATGGAGGACAGTGAAGGGTTGTATAGCCGAATGTTTGGCACAATTAGCAGCGTGTATTCTGCCCCCTGTTGCGCTGCCAATTTCCCTGCCAATTGCCTTATTTGTCGCCACTATTGGAGGAGTTATAGAGGCTATGAAAATCTGGTCTGGATGCAGCAAACTTGTTCCCTCTACTGCTAAACTGGTTGGGACGCCATCCTCTATGGAAACGGCCCCTGTTGCGACCAAAATTTCTAAAGGACTGGCATTGAGAGACAAAGGCTGAAGGGGGGTGTTGGGCGTGGGCAACAAAGGTGCATTGATGAAAACAGACCTCATGGATGGAAAGGACATTTTGTGAAGCAATTCATGCATTAGAGGATGACTATGAAGATCGGCATACGAGAGAGGTTCTACCTTGGTCACAAGGCTTGTTACTAAGTCCTTAAACTCTCCTTGAAGGCCACGAAACACATATAAGTTGAAATCCTCCAGCGAAATAGGTCGGCCAGCAGCGGCTAACTCATCAATAATGCTTTAGCTTTTTGCATAAACTGAATTACCGACTTATCACCTTGTTGGAGATCTTAAAGGGAGCCATGAAGTTGCATAATACGAGAATTGGACATGGAAGCTAGAGCTTGCTCAAGTGTGCGCAAGACATAACTTGAAGTTTGGCAGTCAATAACAAGATGGAGAACTTTCATGGATAGTGAAGAAAGCAGAGCACTTAGAATAAGTTGGACATATTATTTCCAACGAAGAAAGAACTGATTTACCTGAAAAGAGGTACCATCGACAACAAAAACATGTGGAGAGGGGCAGGAGTTTGAGCCATCAACAAACCCAAAAACTCCTTGGCCTAGGAGATACGGCTTCATCTGCATTCGCCAATATAGACAATTGGTGTTTGTTAACTTGAGAGAGATGACTTGGTGAGTGTGGGAGAGGGAGACAATGACAGAGGCAGAAGCTGTAGAAACAGCAGCAGAAGAAGGCTGCAACAGAGGAGTATTGTTTGGGTTGAAAAGGACGTGGCCACCATTTGTGGGCTGTGGCCACAGCAAAACAAAGGCAGAGGAGGAAGCTGGAGGCTGGGATAAGGAGTCCATTGCAGAAGGGAGAGGAAATGTTTTAATTTATTTACGGCTCTGGTACCAAGTTGAGAATAATAGAATGGCTTGAGTTGTATCTTAGACAACCTTTCTATGTGTGTGTGTGTGTGTGTGTGTGTGTGTGTGTGTGTGTGTGGCAGTACACGGCAGTAACTGTAGGAATCACAACATTGGAATAATCCTACAGTAATCCA
>Ga0307517_10001552_pt1 | contig 38279 bp, 44 predicted proteins | sample 23_EM_MG_FD_194515 | JGI IMG/M metagenome (GOLD analysis project Ga0307517, IMG submission 194515) | Populus trichocarpa ectomycorrhiza microbial communities from riparian zone in the Pacific Northwest, United States - 23_EM | ecosystem: Host-associated > Plants > Roots > Unclassified | place...
CGCACGTTTAACGAGATCTATTAGGATCACAGAGGGGGCTTGTATAATAAAATAAACTCGGGGAGCGACGTAGCCTAGATGAGGGCTACATCGCTCCCCGACGGAGATGTAGCGTCACGATCACGACAAGACGATAAACGTGTATAATAAACAAGTATATAGTAGAGATATAGACATAGAAGAATAGAAACATCTAGAAACAAACAAATTATGCACAATAGTAGTAGTAGTAGGAGGCACACCGGCAGCAATGACTAGGGTGATATCGGCGGCAAGTTGTTATGAGCACACCCAGAAGCAGAAGGAAAAAGGGGTACCTTGGGGAGGCGTCCGGATGCTGCGGGGATGCGAGGCAGGAAAAGAGATGTCAGGACGTGAGACAAGGGGGGGGAGAAGAGCAGGAGATGTGGGGTGGCGGCGGGATGTGGGTAAGGTCCGACGTCACGTCAGGACGCAATCGGTGTTGGGAATGGCGTCTGGACGCTGGGGACGCAGAGGACGGAAAAACGACGTCGGATGCGTCCGGACACGGCGCCCGCGCCTCAGACGCAGGATTAATTTTTGCTGATGAGGATCGTACTGAGCTTGGGGGATCACTGGGCCTGCGGGTGGGGGATTATTCTGAGCTTGGAGGATCGCCGGGCCTGCGGGTGGGGGATTATTCTGAGCTTGGGGGATGGCCGGGCCTGGGGGTGGGGGATGTTCTGCGCTGGGGGATTCGCCCGGGGAGCATGTTGCATCCCCAGTGGCATGGCGAGAATGTCCATTGGGGGAGCCGCTTGGATTTGCGCAGGAATAATTACCGGGCCGGGACCATTGTTCTGAGCTTGGGGGATCGCCGGGCCTGGGGGTGGTGGATTGTTCTGCGCTTGGGAATTTGCCGGGGGAGCAGGTACGTTTTGGGCTGGCCCAGGAGCATTGTCCTGCGGAGCATTTTGGACAACTGGGCCAGCGTTCGGTACAGCTGTTGCAATACTCCACAGGCACTGAGGTGGTGCGTTGAGAGGTAGTAATATTGGGTTCAGAATGACTTGCGCAGGGGGGACGCCCGGGCCGGGTGGAGGCACCTGGTTATGGGTCTCAATGGTCTTGGTCAACTTCTTCCCACAGTCCTTAACCAATTGAAGAACTGCCTCATCGATCTCCTGCATACTAGCCATGTTATTGGCTGCTAACGCAGTGGTGAGTTCATCGCACGCAGGTTTCAATCTCCTCATGCCTGCGACGATTTGCGGGAATTCGGCGTCTGGGAAGTGCCAATTATCTGAATTATAGGCCCTTGCTAACATCTGATCTTTGACAGCATCCCGCCAACAAACGGATACGGGGGGGGCTTGTTTTTGAGGTTATGGGGGATGCCCATGCTCAACTTATGATCGTTAATCAATTGACGATCGGGGCCTCGATGAGAATACTCCCCAACGAGAGTATAAGGCGGAAGGTGATAGCTCTGGCCCACGTGTGGCGCCTGCTGCGCACCTCCAGCCAGGATGCCGGCATACCCTACAATGTTGTTATTCTGCGCCATATCCGTGGATTCTTCGTGTATATAGATGGCAGTATTTAGGGATACTTGTGATGTGATAACGGTGGCTGTTGTGGAGGTTCTGAGTGAGAGATGAAACTTGGTATGAAGCCTATCTAGTATCGTGATCAATTCACTTTATATATCAAACTCCCCGATCCTGTAGGTGATTTGAAAGAATCATGAATTCGGTTCATGATTTGATAAGAAAACCCGAATCTGACGCTCTATGACAGGACTCTTCCATTGTCTGGCTCAACTTGAATAAATGAAACATGATAAACGCATTCAGGCCGGAACATAATATTTGTCGTCTCATTTGTTGAAAGAAACCACAGTTGATACAACGTGACGCCCACGCTAACTCTATCAACGACTAGATCATGATTATCGCATGCGCGCCCCTTGGCCCTACATGCGATCAATCCGCGTTGGTGTTAACACTTGACATAGCTGCACTCTCGAATCTGCACCGAGCCCGAAGGATCAACCGAGCAAAGTCCAACCTGAACCATGCCTAGCAAATGTCCATTCTGCCGCCGAAAATACACACGGTCTGGTGCATCTGAGAAGCACCTGCGAACTGCGCACGCAGGTCTGGAAATTGTCCTCGCGTCAACCGTACAATATATCAATATGGAATCAAGCGTAACGCACAGCCCAGACGCGAGCGAGCGCCAGGATTCCGACTGTGAATCCGATCCAGGGCCTGCTGGATCGGAGCCTGATGAATTTTGTCGAGACATTGTATACGAGTCTGGTACTGAAGGATTTGATGACGCTACGTCACCCTCCGCCGGCAAACAGATTCATTATGATTGTGCCAGGTAAGTAATCGGAGACATCGACAGTTTTCAGCGTAAATACAGCAACCTGTGCGACGACCAATGGGCACCATTCAATAGCGAACAAGGTTTCAAACTGGCATCCTGGTTCATTGAGGGAAAAGTATCCAAATCAAGAATCAATCAATACTTCTCGAGTGGCCTAGGAGATGCTGAATCAGTCGGGTATAGCTCCATGCACACGCTGGAGAACCATCTCCGGTTACTGGATCCGTACAGTCAATATCTGCAATGGTTCGAAGGACAGGTTGAGGATGGCCAAAGAACTTTGCCATTTTTTTACCGCAACGCACTAGGTTGTGTTAGATATCTCCTTCGCCAGATCGCATACCGAGACGACTTGGTCTACGCGCCACGGCATGAATATGACTCCACCGGGCAGAGAATATATGCAGAAATGCATACGGCGGATTGGTGGTGGGACGTCCAGGTATAGCAACCCATCCGCTTCTGCTGGGACGTTCGCTGACTGATTATAGGAGACGCTTCCACCTGGTGCTACTGTTATTCCAATAATTGGGATGTCGGATCAGACGAACCTCACCAACTTCTCGGGTGACAAGAAAGCGTGGCCTGTCTATATTACGATCGGAAATCTTCCATCGGCCAGGCGCAACAGCCCAGGTTCAATGGCTGTTCTGCTTCTCGCCTTATTGCCCATTCCTCCCAAACTCTCAAAGTCCTCCAAAGCCGACCAACGTCAGAGGAAAATCAACGCTGACACCCTACAAGATGTATTCGAACTCATCTTCGCGCCCCTACAGGACGTGGCGCATACCGGCATCGCCATTGACTGCGCCGACGGCAAGGTTCGACAGTGCTTTCCAATTCTCTCCACGTGGATCGCTGACCATATGGAAAACGTGGCACGACACGGGTTAAAGTCGAACGCCTGTCCTAAATGCGAGGTGCCTACCCACGAATTAGGAACAAATGCCAGAAGCCATCGAAGCAGAGATTACGCAAGATACCAACGATACAAACCTGAAAATCAGAACTCAAGCTCAGAGTCCGACAATGACCACATCATGTGTGACAAACTTGGTATCGTCCAAAATATTTTTCACCACCTTGACCGGGTTTCGGCATCTGATCTGTACAAGCCAGACATGCTCCATACCATTTATCTCAGGCTATTCAAGCACATGATGGACTGGATCGAAGGCTTTCTGAAGAAACATGGGCGACTGCAGGCTTTCGACAACGTTTGGAAGGCATTACAGCCATACCGGGGATTCTTGGTCCCCAAAAAAGCCTACCATGAAGTTACGCAGTGGCAAGGGAAAGAGATGAGGAATCTGGGGCGCTGAATTTTGGGAGCTCTCGCCGTGGCACTCCGCCAGCCTGGAGGTGCACAAGTAATCCCTTTCAAACATGCTCTCGGATGCGTCAAGGCACTGGTCGACTTCAATATGATGGCGCAATCCCGAAGCCACACTTCTGACACCATAGCCTACATGGAAGATTATCTGGACCAGTTTCATAAGCTAAAAGATATCTTCTTAGAATTTCGAGTAACAAAAGGCACACAGGACAAGGTTGACAAGCAACGAAAGGAGATTCGCATCAGAGAGCCCTGGTGATTGAGCGAGTGGCCCCATCCCTACGGCGCCGGATGCGCGACAACAATCGTGAAGAAGAAAACTACCTCTGTCTGGACTTGGTCCGTGGCGAATCGCAGTTCAACTTTATCAAGATGCATCTACTAAGCCACTTTTCTGACCATATACGCCAGTTTGGCAACATTCCGATGTATTGCACGGAGATTGGAGAGCTCGCTCACAAGATGCAAATCAAAGACGCATGGCGCCAATGGAACAAACATGATGCCGCGCGCCAGATCGTCCACAGCTACGGTCGTCAACATGCCATCAGAATGCGACTGTTGAACCTTGAATCTCTAAAATGTCGCGACGCCGATCTCTCAGGTGACGTCTTGCATCATTTAGACAGGACAGCCACCACCGTGACTGCAGCAGCGCCGGTTGTCCGCAGGAGGGTCCTGACGGGACGTCCGGAAGATGTGTGACAATGTCGTGGATTTTAGCTGGATCTCGGGAGTCTCACTCGAGATTATATATTGTGAATTGATCTGATATAGCAGACATAACATGCCCGCAGCGCACCATCTTGCTGAGGACCATGCGATGCTTCAATGACTCCTGCTTGAGCTACTCACACAACTTGAAATCCCGGTTCTTGGGTTCCAAGAAGCCGATTTTTACGAAATCCACCGTGCACACTCCACCGGCGATCTACACTTTAGAAACGAGGGCAGTCGCAATGATTGGGTTTGGGTACAAGAGGGTACGGAAGAAATGTATGGTGTGCTGAGGGGTCGTCTGCTGGCAAAGCTAGTTGCCCTCTTAAAAATCAGGGACTACAGATCCGACGATACTGTGCGTCGGGTCGCCGGTGTTCAGATGCTGACCCCAGTCAACTCAGGGCGCCTTTCAGATCAACATGGCCTTGTTACAGTGCAGATGAGGGAGGACGCACGAGGGTTTACAATAGTAGATATAGGGACAATCCTCGGTCTGGCGCATCTGATCCAGGAGGAGGACCGGCACTGGCTTATAAAGAGCTGGATTGATTTGAGAACATTTAATGAGGTTTATTAAAGAATCTGGATGAGAGAATCAGGACTCGGCTATGCGGGAGAATCATACCTGATCTTGATACTGTATATAGAAGATATAGAAGTGACTTTAAACCCACATCATGAGTTCGCCAGACCAGTGAGGCGTGATGCGTGATACGTGAGATGTGAGATGTGAAAACAAAAGTGCTGCTGCCCCAGACGCCAGCAGACTGACGTCTGAGGAAGCAGCGAATTAATTCAGGTTCAGAGTACTCGAGCGGGGATGAGGGGCCGGATACGTCAGGACGCAGAGAACAAGTGATGTGGAGTGAGCACCATCAGGAGGAAGAGGCAACGAGAGGGAGAATCTTGAGTAGTCTGGACGTCGGGAGAACGCGACGTTGTGTCAGCACGTAAGAAATCCTGGGACATTGTGTTAGGACGTAAGGAACGTTTCGACGCAAGTGAGAACGCACAGGACGCATGGGACGCAGAATATCCGGCCCTTGCGTCAGGACGCAACGCCAGTGGATCAGACGCAAGATCCGTCTGTGCTGATGTGCGTTCGTGATCCCATTTGTGGAACAAAGGCACAGTGCCCAATGACACAGCCTTTTGTTCTCAAACTACCGTCCGGGTTATGTTCGCTGCTCCCGTTTCCTGCAGGAGAACTCAGGCTTGTAGCATGCTTCATACTATCACTCCCAGCCTTATGAGTGGTTTGAGCGCCTTCCATCTCACTTGGCCTATAGCGCTTCCGCTTACCACTTGCACCATGTTGGGTCTGATCTGCCGCTATATTCCGTGAAGCAACATATTTGTCTACCACCAGTTCAACTTGCGGTAATAGCCAACATGCCTTGCTATTCCCAGCTTTGATTACAAATGGGATGCCTTGCCTAAAGATAGTCTACTATATAAGCTTAGTCTTAGCCAAAAAGATGAATTACTTGCTTGTCCTTTATTATAACTATGTCACCGGTGATCCAGTGTAATTGGGCTCATTTTCCTCCTCGAAACGCTCCTTCAAGTTGCTATCCGGCTGCCGTTTAGGTTGCCAAAGGATTGAGTCCAGAAGGTCAAAATCACCACATTGGTGGTATTTGACACGTGGATGATCGGGGGTTTTCAACACTTGGGAAATATTCCTTTTCATTGAATAAACCTAATCCATATCCAGCCGTAGACATGGTTCCCCCGAATCTAATACAAGCGACGAGGAGATTAGTATATGCCCTAAATACAGATATGCGACCGATTTGAAAGCTCAATACAAGAATTGCTAATTTCAAGCCCATGCAGCGAGATCGGTTAAATAGCAGAGAATAACACAGCTTTGGCATCCATGGTAGAGTTTGCAATATCTTCACTCCCATGTTCAGAGTTGTGGAGGTGATTCGCGGCTTTTCTTCGTTCGCGCTGCCGCTTGCGCTTCTCCGCATCCCTCTTCTTCATTTGTGACAGCCCTCTCATAGTCTTCCGCAGTGACACAAACTCCCTCAAAGCAAGCTTCCCACGGGCTCAAAGCAGGATAGAATGAAGTGCGGTTGGTATAGAGCCACGATAAAGGTATGCAAATGTGCTCGAGTGGATTGCAGGTAAGAAGAGACTTGGGCGGGAGGAACTCGGGCAAGGAGGAACTTGGATTCAAGAGGCAGCGCGGGACATAGATTCAGAGGGCAGCGGGGCGAATGGTTTCTGTGTCTAGGGGAGAAAAGGGAAAACAGAAAGAATATAGGGGAAGACAAATCACGCTATGACCTGACAAACTCGACTAACTAGAGCCAATGCAACTAGCCTTTGCACTAGTTTGTATTATCTACGACACCATTACCAGTGTATTATTTGGCGCCTATGATTTTTCTGAGCGTATGATTTGTGTGCGTATGATCTTTCTGGGCGTATGATTTTTTCTGAGTGTATGAATTGTGTGCGTATGATTTTTCTGAGCGTATGATTTTTATGACGATGCTCCTGTTCCTGTAGCTTCTCGTAAGAACTCAAATAAATGGACAATGTATTCAGACTTCTTCAATTTCCACCTCTGAAAACATAGAATCCTTCTACTCACTCTTACATTTACTTGGGGGTATGCACGTCTGATCGGGTGGACAAGGGTCAGAAAATGGACCCCATCCGCCTGATCCCACATGCACTCCCCCGATTATATCGGGCATTTTCTAATCAATCTATGGCGGCTCGTCATTCACGATTGTATACATTGTTGACTTGACACCTCTTCAGCATGTCTTTGCCACTAGGATAACTTAAGGGATTGTAACAATGCCTTCTCAATTACTCAGTCAAATTCTATGAGTTTATAATTATTTTAAACGAAATTAACTTAGTGGAAACGGGATTCTTTCTTTTCTTTCCCCCCAGTTCCGGCAGGCTTCCTGGGTGGAACTCGAATCATGGTAGTAGTTCCTGTCTGGTCTCTTCTGCGGGTTACACGTATAACCAGTAGTGAATCAGTGTTTCCCGATAGAGCCTCCTCCTCCGAACAATCCTCATCGAGGCCGCCCCTTGAGCCTGCTATGCAGTTGGAATCTTCGTCACCCAGTTCGTCGATATGTTCAAGATCGCTCAGTCCTTCACCGGGAATCTCCGCCTCCCCCTCTCATGATCCTTCCTCCTCATCAGTGTCGGATGCAACATACATGTTGACTGTACTATCCCAGATTCTTTCTTCAGGATCTGATTCCTCGGAGCCTCCCAAGTGATCTGCACCTTGGTTTCGAGGTGGTCCAGGCTGTTCATATTGAGATTCAATCAGTCCACGCTCAGGTAGTATAGCCTTTGGCTCTCTTCCAAATGCTCACCTGCCATCCTGATCAACGAAAGACCATTCGGTGTCCTTCTTGTCTGATTCGTCATCTCCGAGATACAGCCATTATCGTTCTCTATACTTTCTTCCTTCCTATCAGACCAATAACGATAATTCTCCACAGCAGCCATTGCTTCGAGTTTTTCTGATTCCTGTTCACTATCGTGACCTGCTAGCTCTCATCGTAATTCTTCGTTGTCGTAGGATTTCACCAGCATTGATGATCGAATTGTACTGCTTTTGACTCGAGAGCGCCGATAGGGAATCACATCTCTTGCCATGCTAAACACCCACTCTACTCCAACACTACCCCCTTGAACAGCGAGAATATCCCTAGCCATCCGAGCTAAATTGGGGAATCTTCCTGCATTAACCTTCCACCACTCCAGTATATTTGCCACGTAAAAAATCCCGGCTGGGCAGGCCTCACATGTGGGATCCGTAGCCTTAGTGTCAGGCTCGGGCAGCTTAATCTCAGAATCAGTTTTGATGTACACTAGTGCCTCACTCAGGATAACTGCTCTGTGTCTCCAAGAGTAAAGGTGTTTGGATCGACAGTTTAGACCACTCCGTGGAATTGACATGTCAGGCGCCTCATTATTTATTGGTGCATAGTACAGATCATAATATGCTATGAACTCCTTTTTATATGACTTCTCATACAGAGTCTCCCCACTGGCATCAAGATCCCATTCTTGAAAAAGGGTGAGTTTGCAATAGAGATTTAGGCAAGTTCCAATGCCGAACAGAAGACCTCTTGGACTTTCCGTTTTACCATAGTAAGAGGCGGCCTTCAATTTAACTTTCACTAGGGCCTCATGAATATCAACCTTCCATTGCATCCGCTTCCGTTCTAACCTGGAAATTTGCATTTCCAAATGATCAAAGATATCCTGATACACTTGAAACACTCGATGAATGGTGACGCCACGTATTTTTGACATCCACAAAGTCCAAAATTGTATTGGTTGAAGTACCTCCAAGATGTATTCAATCTGCCTCCACTCTTCCGGGGTTGACCAGAGAGGTGTAAACTCAGCATAAGTTTGTAACCAGTCCTTGGTGAATTCCTGTAGCCGTACAGATCTCGCCAACATATTTAGGGTTGAGTTCCACTGTGTTTGGACATCATAAAGTAGTGTAGTAGGGATCTTAACCCGGTTATTCTGTATCTCGATGAAGTGTTGACCCCGCTGAGGTGAAGCACCAACCGCAATACTCATTTTCCGATGCTATAAACCATTATTAGAATTATCTCTGACTAAAGGTATCTTAGGGGAGAACAATGGGGAAAACACTTGGTTCTAATTTCACATTAGCGCGCATTCAATTTGGAATAATGAATATGTGCAAATACCCTTGTGGGTATGAATTGGTGCGTATGAATTGGTGCGTATGAATTGGTGCGTATGAATTTGTGCCTATGAATTTGTGCCTATGAATTTGTGCCTATGAATTTGTGCCTATGAATTTGTGCGTATGGATTGGTAATATAGGTGCTAGGTATGAGATCTTAGACACATTACCTTTTCTACTGTTTTGTGAAAGCTGTTATCCAATCTCATAGCCTTCTCGATAGAGCCCGCCTTAAAGCCAGACGGCATATAACCATCCCGCGATTTCACCTTGATCGAACTCATAAATGCACCGTGGATAAGCTGAACAACATGGGCCATACATGGAATATGATTTTCCAATTGACACAATTCAACCAATAGTAAACTCCAAGCATTGTTTAAGGCTTCGGTGAGGGTTCGGTTATTGCTGGGACTATCGGTGGTGAAACCGAGAATGCTATCCTGAATCCCGTATCTGGCTAGAACCTCATTAATTATCCCTGCCATATTAGCCCCCCTATGAGAACCCCAGATTTCCACGGACCCAATCAGGACCTCCTCTATCTGCCAGCTATCCGAGATCCAATAAACCACAATTGCTAAAAAAGCAAGTTTGTTCGGTGAAGTCCAGGTATCGGCAGCCAGAGAAATCTTTCCTGCAGCAGGTAGACAGGTTCGAATATCATCCACCGTAGACTTTCCCAGCGTTTTTAAATGCCGTGCTAATGTCGTTGGGCTGGGGATTTCGACTCCCGGACGAATGTACTTGAAGACACGACAAAAGGCAAGGTTGTTTGAGCAATTAAAGGCGAGATTTGTTGCGAAAAGCATTTTTAGAAAGTATTCTTCGAAATCATGCTGATTGAATCCTGGTGGTGTGGCCAGATCGATAATCCAATGCCTATTTCCAGTTTTAGACCCTTTTTGCAATAGTGTAAGAGGGTCTATAAGGGCGCTTCCAGCCCGCCTATCATATCCGTTAATCTTTCTCGCTTTCAGACAACCAGAGGACCTGTAATGGTCATGCATCGCACTAGTTCCCATGCCACTTGGGTGAGCTAGATCCTTTCTGCACATAATGCACATTACTTGCGGCGTGCCAATAGCACTACCTAAATGGTCGGCACATTGTTGAAAGTATTTCCACACCTCTGTGCCTCGAAGATCCGAGTTCCACCGTATCTTTTTCTTGCCAGCATATTTCGCACTATAGTCTATATACCCTGGTGTGCCTTGCCACCACTCCATCTAACTCTCATGGTATTCTTTCGTATCGAGATAAAAGTTTCCAAATATCGCAAATGTAACTGTGTCGCTTGTTGACAAAGTCACTGCTAGCCGATCAAGGGGATTCCGGGCGTGATCTTGGTTTCCAGGGGGCAGCGCTAGCGAATCGGAGCGCAAGGGTGTTGTGGAACTTGAAAGAAGTGCGCGGGCCACACCAGTCAGAGGTCTTGGGGTTGGTGTTACCGGGCCTTCGCTCCCATATGGGCTGGATTCTAGCCAGAATTGGGATAAGGATAGAGAGTATTCGCGTGCAGGGCTTTCGTCGAACCATAAAAAAGAGGTACGGCTTCTTGCCCTGGAGGTGTAGACCCCCCGTTGGCTGCCCATCGTGGAAGATTCTCGTTGGGAAGACATTAAGTTGAGATGGTTCTAGCTATCCGTGTAAAGTAACAGAGCCCTTAGATCCCGAATGATATTCATATAAAAGTACAACTGTGGTAGGCATATGAATGAGGGTTATAAGTTGGCCCAGCTAAGCTTAGTACGCAAGCTGGCTTCCATTCTGTGATCCATTTCATTGCTCGTATAATTTTTGAGTCTATCAATTGAGTATACGAACATGCATGAGTAGGAACCATTGTGCGTATGAATTTTTGTGCGTATGAATTTTGTGCGTATGGTGGGGTATGGTTGCATGTGAATTACGTTTTGAAAATAGGCGCACTCTAGGATTAGGCTCGGTAGCAGCTACATGAATTGGTATTCACCGCTCTGCTTTGGGCATAGCATTAGTCCAAATCCAGTAGGGGTTGATATTCCCTATTCAATCATAATCTGAGGTAACCAAATTTGATCCTTTACTCGAGTTGACTAGTTCCAATTGAAGAATCTCATACAGCGCATTCGCTCCTATATGGCAACCAAATCTTCAATCAAGCCTGCAAGTACGGTGTCTCTTGAAGCTGTCGCAACAATTGAAAGCAAACCCAAGGTGAGGATCTAATACTTGAATACCATGCAGTGACGAAGGAACTCAGTGCCTTTCCGAGTGATTAAAGGTGATTCCTGATTATAACCCTTATATATAGGTTGGTAATTATGCTATGTAATTATCCTCTACTTAGATACTCACAAGAATCTCATACCATAACCATCTTGTTGCTACTGCCGTCTACCTTTGCGGCCTTTCCTTTATTTACACCTAAGGCGATGACGAGGACGCTCCAATGGATAAGTTTTATACCTGGCCATTTGGCCTTGATGAAATAATCGACCTTTTTCCCATTTCCTTTGGCAGAATGAAGGTGGACTTTTTTTTCTGTAAGCGGTTACTGGATCCCACCTGCTGCAGGTGTGCAGCCAACTAGAACTATGAAGGCTGATAGTGAGCGATAGACAAACCTTGGGCCAATAGCCGGTCACCACGGATTGGAAAACGGTAGCAATTGGAGATGTGTGGATTCGAGTGGGCACATGGTGTGGCAAAGGCGGTCAAATTGGAACGAGGTGGACGGATTGCTAGAATGTTGGAACGTAGAACAAGGGAATCCCGCGCTATCATACAGGCGCTTGAGTTAGGGTATGAGATTAAGGGTCAGGTTTCAAGCTTAGAAATATTTCACCAGTGTGACTCAGGCAGGCGTGTGGTAAAAGGCAAAATAATGTGGGGCTTAGTTCCAGACTCAGACAGTTAACAATAACTTCATTCTGACTGCTGAATTTCCATAATTTATACGCTCTTTAATTATATTCTATCAAGCATTGCTCGAGTTGACTTAATGTATAAGTAGCTGGTCTTGATCAAATGATTTTATAGTTTTTGCCTATTTCAAAACCTTTTGGTCTTACTATAAAAGCATGATCTTTCTACATCTCTACACATCCATCCTTCATTAGTCTCATGAGCACGATCAGGAAAAATATTGTGGTTACATCTAGTGCACCGGGTAATACTGAGCCTGGTATCGTTCCACTTCCTCTGCTTCGCGCAATGGCCTATGCTCCAGTCCACCATAGCTTCTTTGAAGCAAAGGTCTTTCCCCAGAGCTCTCTAGCCAACTACGGCGACCTGGAACCAACCTTGTTTTCACATCCTTATCTCTACCCCCTTTCCTGGGGTCATAAAGTCATACGCTTCTTCTGTAAGTCAAATATTCAATATCAATGCCAGGAACCTAGCTTAATCTATGATGTGCTAGACATGATGGATTATCCAAAGGCTGGGATGCATGCCCCCGTCTTCGGCCAGATGTATTGGTTGGGAACCAAGGTACATGAAGACAAGTCTGAGAATGTGGAGCTACAGCGGAAGGAGATGGTGTCAGGGTTCTTGGACTGTGACAATACAGAGTACAACGGGATCCTTGCTGCTCTAGGAGCAGGTATTTATATCCGTGCAACTGTGTATTTAATGGAAATGATGTGTAGTGGAAGTACAAGTAGCAGAGTTGTCATGGGTCTTGTTCATTGTACCATTGTGGATTCTGATTCTAATTCGGAGATAGAAGCCTATCCAGAAAATGGCGGAGCTTAACCTCTCTAGAGGAATCTGCATGGCTATTCCCTCACATATTTGAACCTAAATTATAATTAAACATTCACAGAGAGCGTCTTTACATCATCTCCTTTGGGCAGGTATTTTGGGCGTATGCTTTGGGCATATGCTTTGGGCTTATACTTTGGGCGTATGCTTTGAGCGTATGCTTTGGGCGTATGCTTTGGGCGTATGCTTTGGGCGTATGCTTTGGGCGTATGCCTTGGGCGTATGTTTTGGGCGTATGTTTTGGGCGTATGATTTGGGTGTATGTTTTGGGCGTATGTTTTGGGCGTATGATTTGGGCGTATGTTTTGGGCGTATGGTTTGGGGGTATGCTTTAAGTGTAAGGCTTTAAAGCGCCTGGCTTTGGGCGCATCACTTTGGGTACGTGGTTTTGGGCATATGTCTTTGGGCGTATGGATTTTGCTGAAGACACCAGAAGCAAAGGACTAAATAGACAATCTCAATCTGTGCTTAAGCTTATCCTTATGTGAGAGTGTTTCTAACTTCTAAACTGCTATCCTATTACATTATACTGCAAAGAGTAAGGTCACCCACTCAATCATGACATAAAAGAAAAGAGCGGAATCTGTATAGGCACCGGGTATGATAACAAAAGAAATTAAACTCTAAAGGAGCGTAGGTCTCTGGAAATTCCGAGTGAGAAGAGAACAAGAACAGAGGTAGCATGCTGCGTAAGAATCTAACCCAAGGAAAACAGCCCCGGGACATATGATATAGGAGAAAGAATACGGGTTAAGGATGAAACCAAACGTGAGATATTGTGGTGGATAAATACAGAAGTGGGAGTGCAGGTAAGGCAAGGTAAGGGGAACTGTATTAATGAGAGTAAGGAAGCCAGAACCGGCGTGAGAGGTCAGGAAAAGAACTAGGAGATAACAAGAAGAGAAATTAGATGGAAGTAGAAATCGTTAATCCTCTGGCTCCTGTTTCACGCGGTGAGGAAAGTGCTAGCTAGCCATATTGAGGAGGGCCTGCCTATCCATCTCGCGGTCAATTCTATCCATCTCCTCAATGTCAATTCCTTGTTCTTCTGCGTCTTCCCTTGCGGCTGCCTCGACATCAATGATAAGACGAGCATTGCCGTCAAGAAAGCGCTTTCCCTTGGTGACAATATTTTCGATGCTGTCCTGTTGGTCTTCCGGGCTTGTCAAGAAATCCTTGGGTGTCATAGCCTGCCCAAGCAGCCTCTCTCCAATCTCTTGGGTGCTAGCATGGAAACGGTGTTCTGCCGCATCGCCCTACAGACCACGAGAGGAAGATGCAGAGTCAGGGCGACCAAAGTCTCCTACTTCCCAAACCTGAGGCGGAGGTTTCCCCTTTGTCCGTCATACGGACATCATCATCACCCTCCTCCCAGCCCTCCACGTTGTCCTGCTCGCCCTCCATGTTGTCCTGCTCGCCCTCCACGTCCTCCTCCTCGCCCTCCACATTCTCATCGTCCTCCTCGTCAATCTCCTCGTCCCCATAGACCTCATCGGAATCCTGTGAGCCATTGCCACCCTCATCACCAGACTCATATAGGTCGATAAAATCGACATCTTCATCCTCTTCATCCTCCTCCCACTCTTCGTGGACCTCCTCATTTGGCAAAAGCCACTCAACAGGCTTCACCCAGTCAATCAAAGGTCTACCCTTTTCGTTGAGCTCATCCTCTCGAACCGTCATGTCCAAATCTCCATCCATATCCTCTTCCATCAATCTCTACTCAGAAGTACTGTCCTCTCCGCCGATAGGCATTGTGGGGCCTTTCTGAGCTAAACAACACTGAATATTAGTAAGAATATCTCTAAGTTAATTAGGCAAATTTTAAAATTGCGTACTTGACTGTGGATTATTAGCCTAGGAGTTTCGCCTCAGGCTACCTAGTCCTATCCTAAACCTGGTGCGATGTGAGATAGGCTCCCTTGTGCTCCCTGTATTGAATGTAGCTGCCCTCGCCAAAGCCACAGGGCGTCCAACAGGGGACCCTGTAGGGGATACCGGGGCCCCACGCATTATGAGTGAATGACTGCACTCCCGAATCGCTAACTGGCGGGTGCGCCGGGGAGGAGCGTCCTGAGATACAGAAGGCCCCTGAGGCGTACCAGCGCAGACCCAGTTGACGAGCTTCTGGGTCGCTTCACCACACGGTCGAGCAGACTCTTCATTCACGCTGCAGGCCTCATCTTTGGTGACTGAAATACAGGCGATGCTGGCGAATTCCGTGGAGAATCAACTTCGATAGCTGTTGGGTGGTTCACAAGTGGCAAACCATCGTCGCCAAACTGGTTTGGATGGTATCGCCGCCAATACACCAGGATTGCAACAAGTTCCTGCTCCAGGACCTCGTTCTCCTCCACAATGCTCTCCTGATGCACTTGGGCTTTGGTCTCATCGTCAGGCGCCTGGTACTCATCATATCTTCGCGCAAAATCACCGCGTTGTTTGTGGCAATTGCCTTGGTTCGCCCTTGCATCTTCGAAAGCGGTTTCCAAGGTGGTAAGGCTCGCCCTATATTCATTCCCGTGGATGGTCTCAGGATTTACGGAGTGCCCCAAAGCGCCTGCCCGAAGCGGCCTCCACTTATAAGCAGATGGCAATGCACGTGGAAAAAGGTATTCTATTCATCAATGTTAGTCCATATAATTTGTGGGTATGATTTTGTGGGTATGATTTGTTTGTATAAACTCAGTGTATGATTTGAGAGGTGATAAAAGAGCAAAGGAGAAAAGACGTGTGTGAAGATGGTGACTAACTTACTATTTGGGATCGGGCAATAAGTAATCTATGAAGTGACATTTTGCTGGCGTGCCCTCTGATGTAGTGGAGAAAGTAAGGGAAGTAGAGAGGGTGGTACCAGTAGAGGGGCGTATCCGCGTTGGTGGGGCAAGAGCCACGGGTGTTTCTTTTTTGTTTTTTTTTATTTTTTTTTATTTTAACAGCTGAGTTTGCTTGTGTATGAAAAAGAGAAGGGGGATTGCAGCCCAGAGGGCAGAGCGACCTTGTTAGGCGCACGGACTCCCCGTAAGGATTTACAGGGTAAAGTTACCCTACCTTGACGCATACGAACTTCGAAGGAAAAAGATAACACCCCTCTCCAGCCCCGGCGTTGGGATGGCGCGTCATCACTGGCCGCCTGGGGAATTGAGTCCCAACACCAAAGACCACTATGAATGGAACACATCTTATAACACAGTATACGTCGCGGCTGTCCGTCCGACCGGATCCTGTTCGCAGGATATATGAGGGGAGACCTCCGGGCACCTTATGCGAGTGGAAGCAGGTGAATCGGACGACGGCGCATAAGGTTACAGACACTTGAAGACAGGCAGTCGGAAGAGTTGGTCGAAGGTAACGGGACGTTTTGCACAAAAGTTAGTCCCCTCGTACGGACAAAGTCGTGTAGAGCATGAAGGAGGTAACTATGCCGAGTAAGTGGATCGGGTGCATCCACAGAGGACAAGTTGGTAAAAGATGGAGTCAGAGGGAAGAAGCCCATAGGTACGATCCCTAGGACAAGTCGTGTAATACCGCAAGACCAGAATACGACATGCAGTCGCCTGTCGAATTCTCGACGGAACCAACCAACGAAGAATGGCCATCTTCGGTCCAGCGAGTTGGACTACCCTCGGTGAGCACGGGGGCAAGATAATTCGTAACCATCGTTGTCAACGGATAAACGGATGAGCTGACACCTGACGTGGTTTCCGCACCATCAGGGATAACAGACGCGCAGACCGATAAGTTGACCATGGGAGCAAAAAGGTGTGGTAGAGAGTTTTCAGGGTCTACAAGTGTTCGCATTCAGGTGAAGTTGGCAGAGTAGCGGGCAAGGTATTAGTTAGTATAGAGTTAGCATGTATACCGCGATTGCGCAGATGCTGAATATAAATATCGAAGCATCTTCCCAGCTATTAGACACAACAAGCACGGAGAAGAGATCTTATCAATATAATAAGTTATCTACACTTTTATATCGTTACCAATACATCGACTATTTACATCGAAGTGAATATTATATCTAGCCTACATTACTCGTGTCTTCTTAACGAGTTCTCCGATATAATTACGATCCAGGTCCTAGCTGTCGGAATACGTCACGCCGAAACAACCACCTAACAGTATATTGATACTTCTCATTGTTACCAAGACGAAAGTTTGGCAGAGACACCCATACTCCCAAACCCAAATAACCTTTCGAACCAAGACCATTGAGGACTATCTCGATAGACCAAGTCCTCACCCCTATACCCGAATTAGGGACACCAGAGCCCTATCATGAATCCTATTTCTGGTGGATCAACCCGGAAAATACCGTTACCCTCAACGATATCACCACACTATACGAATACCAGTACGGTGAAAACTTTACCTACAAAACACCCTCGGAGAAATCGAACTCCATTTGGTACACCCCGTATCCAGAAAGCGATCACCGCTCAAGTCAGCATTTTGAGATACCAGACGTGTGGGGAGGAAACAACAGATAAGTTTTCCTTATAGAAACCACGGAGATGGCTTCTGACCCCAAAGCGCCGGAGGCCATGGAATGGCAAGAGGGAGAAGCAGCAGACGCGGGAGATGAACTTTCCTCCGTCCAAGCTCCGAGCGTGGAAACCACCGTAACCCACCTCGCCCGATCACATTCGGCCGATCGAACACCACGATCCCCAATTGGATTGGGCTTTCTAGATAAATACGGAAAGGGACGACACCCAGGAGGTCGCCGAACGCTTGAACCGACAGGCGAATCCCTCATGGCCGTTCGGATCCGACGATTAGAGCAGATCCTCGGCCGGTTTGACCTAAAGCTCACCGTCAGTCAAGATAGGCAACATCTTGCATTCAGTTCTCTCCCGACAAACATCTTATTGATGGCCCAAGAACTGGTAACCGTCAAGAATCAGTTGAAATCTGGGGTCCAGATAGTCGGTCTAGAACTCACCCGAATAGACGAGCAAGTTCAGCTCTTGGACTTGGAATGTCAGAAGGTCCAAGCGAGCTTTGCCATCCAAGTCTCGGAACGACTTGGTGAAACAGATGAGCGACAGACCAGACACGAAGCTGTCACCTCTCACCTCCACGAAGCAGGGCAAGGAACTGGCGAACAGTCCATGCATCAGGACCTACTCCTTGACCAAGAAATAGTTCGAATAAACGAACAACATAAACTGGAGCTGGAAAATCACGAGATGAGCATTAATCTCGTAAGGGATGAGCTGCAATGACAACAGGAGTCTAGAGAAGCCCAAGATGGTGAAATCGCGGTGCTTAAGGCTCTGGTGGAACAGTTGTTGGGTCTAGTCAAAGGGAAAGGCACGGTGTCAGATCCGACAACAGAGGCTTCAGGGGCGGGTGGAGGAAGCCCACCACGACCACCACGACAGGGAGCAGCAGGAGCTCCAGGCGGTGGAGGAGGAGGAGACCCCAATGATGAAGGGGAAGGATCTGGAAGGAAGCCAGATGAGCGTAGGAAAGGAAGACAGGACGAGAGACCCGCACCCCAGCCAGAAGAAGAAGACTACGACGTCGAGAACGATGAATAGTTTAACCTGTTCTCTCGAGTCATGGCCAACGCCTTGGGACAACGAACCAGAGTCCCAGTGGAACCCCCTGCCATGTTTAGTAATGAGAAACACCAAGATATACGTACGTGGCTATTAACATGTACAGATTATTTTGGTCAAAACGGGTGGCAGTGGGAAAGCGAGGCACAACGAATGCGATACGCCATAAGCCGAATGGATGGAAAAGAAGTTGCACCGTTTGCGTAAACGTACCGACGACAAATGACCGGAGAAATAGGTTATACGAGACAACAAGGGTACAAGTTCTGGCATGTCTTTGCAGAACAAGCCTTGCGACGCTTCGGACCCACCCATGAAGCGGAGGAATCCCTACAAGAAATGAGATCAGTCAAATATCGCGGTGATGTCGCCAAATTGTTGATGGAGATGGAAAATCTCAACATCCATGCAAGAGTCACCGGGATAGCCTGGAGAAAAATGATTGAAGACGAACTTCCCGTAGAAGCATTGCGATGGCTCTCACATAGAGAATATGTCGACGATGGGGAATGGTTGGAAGCAGTCAGGACCGTAACCCGAGCGGAGGAAGATTTCAAAGAAAGAAAAAATCTTCGAGGGGGAGGTCCCTCCAGCACGACACAAGGCGAAAAAAGAAAGTTCGAGGATTCGAAGCCGACGGTCGCCGCAAAACGTGTAAAGAAACAATACACGGCTACGGAAAAGGCGGCCTACCAGAAGAAGAAGGCTGGGGAACGAAAGGTGAAGAAAGAAGGGTCGGTGGCACCGAAGGGGGAGGTTAAACATACGGTGTGGTCAGAAGCACACCAGTGCGTCAATCAGAAGGTTGTCGATAAACGGAAATCTGACAACTACTGCACGTGAGGCGGAATGAAACACCATACCTGGAAATACTATCGAAAACTGATACAAGTATCGGCTATATATCGAGGTCCATCAAAGCCCAACTGACATTCCGCATTCGCACCAAAACGACGCCCCCAGGTAGCCACTGTGGCCGTTGATGGCCAAGGGGAAAGCTCACGACGAGCGGTTCAAAGGCCCACAGCTTGGGCTTTTGAAGATGACGACATTTTATAAAAGGTCATGCAGGTACCGACGACAAAGGTGTTCGGGTAGTGAGGTTGCCGCCTCGAGACGAAAGGCCTGTGGCGTAGTCGGTGACGAGATCCCACCGGAAGGCTAAAAGACGAAAGGATCGCGGTTGCCATTTTACGTCCAAAAATGGGTAGTCCGTGCTCACCACAGGAGCCACAAAAAATTACAAGTGAAGAATGCCGTCATCGTGACTCAAAGGGAAAAAGAGGATTACCATTCGTCGGAACGGAACTGGAGTTCCACGACACGCGAACGAGGGTCGAAATCCAGGGCAAGCAGACTTTCGCTCCGGGCAAAACAGCGGGGCAAATAGAAGCTGGGGACGCCTCTATTGGGCACAAGGTTCATGCCCGACGAATGGTGTTCGAGGGGTTCTCAGGAGTAAGAACAAACTCGAAGGCGAAGGTACGGTGGACTCGTCGCAGGGGACAGTCTCATATGAGGGCTATGTCGACGATAAAGGACCGCGCATCCAAGTCGAGAACTCGAGAGGTACTCTAGTGAACAACCACTCCTGTGATATGGGAACTGCTCGGCAGGAGGTAAAGACCGCTAGAAGTGGGCTGCCCGATATCAAAATATTAGACACTTATTGTAAAAGTTTGTCTGAGGAGGCTTTAAGAGCCGAAACGGCGCAGGCGCGGTAACAAACCCCCACACTACTTGTAACCGCGACGATGAAAGGATTTCATCAAGAACCGAGCGAAATTTCTAGATCCATTAAAAAACCTAAGCATTACACCTGCCCTGAGGGGAAGGCATTCATTCAATTAAAAGGACGAAAACATGCGATAAACGTCCTCTTAGATTCTGGTTCAAATATTTTTCTCATGAACCAAGACACCGCACGACGGCTCGAAATCCCGACTGAAGCTAGGTTTTCACCGTTAAAAATCACAACCTTCGATGGCGAGACAGCGCCTACTGGAGGAACATTCTATACCAATCCTATTCTTCTAGAAATTGGTGCCAATGGCCACCGAAGTATGATATCCTGCGAAATTGCGAATGCAGGAAGGTATGACTTAATCATACCCTTTGGGTGGTGGCATGATGAGCACCCCCTTAAAAATATCGCGGACCCACGTAAATGGGCCTTTGAAGAAGCAAAGTGCCAGACTCATATAGAAGATGAGGCGGTGGCGAATATGTTTGAATGGGATGAAACTGTGGCTTACGATGAGGAAGCACAGTATGTGGGACCGATAGAACGAGAGGAGGAAAGGGGAGTACAATTGGAGACGCTGCCAAAACCGTATTGGCAATATAAGGAGCTTTTTGAAGAGAAAAAAGCCAAAATGCTGGCGCCTCGAAGGACTTTTGACCACGCCATCAAGCTTAAAGAAGGGGCCGAACCCCCATGGGGTCTGATTTATCCAATGTCGGCACACCTGTTGAGCGAGCTGGATAAGTACCTCAAGAAAATGATGGCTGAGGGAAAAATTGCAGATAGCGAATCTCCTTACGGCGCTCCGATCCTCTTCGTTGCAAAACCAGATGGAAATCTACGATTGTGCGTAGATTATAGAAACTTCAACAAATTGACGATCCTGAATAAATACCCTCTACCGCTCATGGATGAACTACGAGACCGCGTTGCTGGAGCAAAAGTATTTACGAAGCTCGACCTAAAAGATGGATACCATCTTACTCGGATGAGAAAAGGCGATGAACACAAAACAGCTTTTCGTACACGATACGAACAGTACGAATACAAGGTCATGCCTTTCGGGCTCGTCAACGCTCCCGCAACGTTTCAGACAATGATGAACAAGATCCTAACGGAATTCTTGGACCACGGGGTAGTCGTATACCTAGACGATATCCTAATATACTCTGAAAATATGGACGACTACATCAGACTAGTCCAAAAGGTCCTCGACCGACTTGAACAGCAGGACTTAGCAGTCTCGTTGAAGAAGTCGGTGTTCCAAGAAGAGGAAGTCGAATTCCTAGGGCACATTGTCAAGACAAGCGGCGTCACCATGAGTGATAGAAAAGTGAAAAGCGTTCAAGATTGGGCACACCCAAGGTCGGTTAAAGAAGTTCAGATCTGCATTGGATTCGCAAATTTTTATCCTCGATTCATCAAAGATTTTTCAAAAGTTTGCAAACCAATAACCGAAATGTTAAAAGGAAACCCAAAGGATTTTCACTGGGGAAGAGAGCAGGAAGAGGGGTTTGGGGAGTTGAAGAAGAGGTTTACAGCGGCACCAATTATATCGCATTTTTACCCAGGGAGAAGAACGGTGGTCGAGACAGATGCTAGCGACTTCGCGCTAGGATGCGTACTGTCGCAATACCAGGCAAGACGGGTTCAACCCGCGGCTTTTCATTCTCAGAAATTGAACAGTGCAGAAAGAAATTACCAAATACATGACAAGGAATTACTCGCAATCATGGAAGCATTTAAGGAATGGAAAAGATACCTCTGGGGTGAAGAAGAGCCCGTGACGGTATACACGGACCACCAAAACCTACAGTCCTTTTTGACGAACAAAGTCTGGAACCAGCGCCAAATTCGATGGGCACAGGAGTTGACAAACTACAACTTCACAATAGTCTATTGACAAGGAAGCAGAGGCGGGAAACCAGATGCGTTAAGTAGACGGCCGGAGTACCGTCCTGAGGAGGGAGCTCGTCACAGTGAACAGTGATTTTGGAAACGGAACATTTCCAAATTTCCGTAATTCATCAAAAGCGAAGCGCAGAGACAGCCCTGATTGCAGAAAAACACGAACCCACAAACCCCAGAATAATGAAAATTTCGGATAAGGCTATAATCCCAGGAAAGGGTCACGATTCGCGGCCGGTCATCACATCTACGCCCTGACAGATGGGATGGTACCAGCAAAAGGACCGACAATGGTGGAAACGGGTATTGCGATACGACTGCCAGAAGGAACCTATTGAAGGCTAGCCGCGAGAAGTGGTATGGCTAGCAAGATGGGAATAGCAGTGGGCGGTGGTGTAATAGATGCAGATTACACCGGAGATGTCAAGGTCATCCTTCGAAATCAGGGCGAAACGGACTGCGTATTTAAGGCAGGAGATCGGATAGCGCAACTCATAGTAGTGAAAGTTGCCAACGCCGATGCCATGGAAGTAGACGATCTGGGAATAACCGAGAGAGGAAAGATGGGCTTTGGATCAAGTGACATGAACCCTAAGCGATCCATCACTGCTAAAGAAGAAGAAGTCAAAATATGTTTCCTTCACAGGGACACAAGCGAAAACGAATTCTTTAGTGCGGCTGATATTGGCTATCACCCTCGGTTAATGAAAGAAACAGAAATGTTATCAATAGCTCACGTAAATGCAGCCCTCACTGAAACAATGAACGCTTAATTTCTGGACAAAATTAGCGTGGCTGGTAAGGAGGATGAGAAGTGGGAGGACCGAGGCGGTGAACTCGTTAGGTTAAGAGAAAGCGGGAAAAAGATGCCGGACAAATGGATAGAGAAGGCCGGGTTACTATATTGCAAAAATTGTTTGTACATCCCCGAGGACGAAGCCCTTCAAACGGAGATAGCCCATGGCTGTCACGACTCATTAGTAGCAGGGCACGTCGGACTGGAGAAAACGATTGAGATAGTAACGAGGGACTTTTACTGGAAAGGACTCGCAGAATGGATCAGAGACTATGTACGATCCTGCGACGAATGTCAACACAGTAAATCCCCACGGCATGCCAAGTACGGATTACTTTAGCCATGAGAAGTACATTATGCCACCTGGTCCTCCATATCGACAGACTTTATCACCCAACTACCGGAATCGCAGGGCAAGACCCAGATCATGGTAGTCGTAGACCGGTTCACCAAGATGGCTCATTCTATCGGCCTCGACGAGAATGCGACCGCAAAAGATATTGCGGATACCTTCCTTTGCGAAGTTTGGAAACTTGACAAATTACCGACCGAAATCATATCTGACATGGACACGAAGTTTTCCGGCGAATTCTGGCGATCATTGTGCAAAATGCTAGGAGTTAAAAGGCGCATGTCAACGGCGTACCACCCTCAGACTGATGGACAAACGGAAAGCACCAACCAAGTGCTGGAAGGCTACTTACGAACATTTGTCAACTACGATCAGAACGACTGGTACCAACTATTGCCGTTAGCAGACCATGCCTACAACAACTCGGCTACCAACGCACACAAAATGACCCCTTTCTTCGCCAATTACGGCTTTCATCCACAGACAGAATGCATGAAAGAAAGAGAAGCTCATATCCCCGGGGCGACATTGTATGCTCACTGGATGCAGGACATACATAATCAGGAGAAAGAAACCCTAGAGAACACGCAGGAATCGATGAAGAAACATTATGACCGATAAGCGACGGAACAACCCAGCATCGAGGTCGGCGACTTGGTAATGTTGAATGCGAAAAACATACGTACCAAACGACCATCGAAGAAGTGGAGTCCAAAGCTCTATGGCCCGTTCAAAGTCTTAGAAAAGAACGGAAGTCGGGCATACAAGCTAGAAATATCGCCTAGGTGGAAAATTCATCCCATGTTTCACGTGTCGCTGTTGGAACCCTACCGAGCCTCGAACCGACCAAATCGCGAACAACCCCCACGAGATCCCGAAGAGATCGAGGGAGATTTAGAATGGGAGGTAAAAAGGATTGTCAAGACTGAGATCATTTCCTACACGCGAAAGGTTCGAGGAAGGAATAAACCAATGAAAGAGCTGGCGTATTTTGTAAAATGGAAAGGCTGCGTGGAGGACGAGAATACCTGGGAACCACCCGAAGGGATGAGGAACGCGCAGGAAGAGGTAGAAAGGTTTCATAGAGAGAACCCGGAGATGCCGGGCGCGAGAGAGGTTGAGTAGCATAAGAAAGGTTTTCCATCAGTGGACAAGTAAACGCTGGTGGCTTTTACCCCTACTATGTGGAGCTCGAGATGGAAGATAGATTGTATAATAGACATAGAGTATTCGGGCCGAACACTTCGAAGAGGGGAGCTCGTGTTAGCCGCACGGACTCCCGTAAGGATTTACAGGGTAAAGTTACCCTACCTTGACGCATACGAACTTCGAAGGAAAAAGATAACACCCCCCTCCAGCCCCGGCGTTGGGACGGCGCCTCATGACTGGCCACCTGGGTACTTGCGTCCCAACACCAAAGACCACTATCAAAGGAACACATCCTATAACACCGTATACGTCGCGGCCGTCTGTCCGACCGGATCTTGTTCGCAGGGTATATGAGGGGAGACCTCCGGGCACCTTATGCAGGTAAAAGCAGGTGAATCGGACAACGGCGCATAAGGTTACAGACACTTGAAGACAGGCACTCGGAAGGGTGGGTCGAAGGTAACGGGATGTTTCGCCCAAAAGTTAGTCCCCTCGTACCTACAAAGTCGTGCAGAGTATGAAGGAGGTAACTATGCCCAGTAAGTGGATCGGGTGCACCCAAAGAGGACAAGTTGGTAAAAGATAGAGTCCGAGGGAAGAAGCCCACAGGTACGATCCCTAGGACAAGTCGTGTAATAGCGCAAGACCAGAATACGACATGCAGTCGCCTGTCGAATTCTCGACGGAACCAACCAACGAAGAATGGCCATCTTCGGTCCAGCGAGTTAGACTACCCTCGGTGAGCACGATGGCAAGATAATTCGTAACCATCGTTGTCCACGGATAAATGGATGAGCTGACACCTCACGTGGTTTCCGCACCATCAGGGATAACAGACGCGCAGACCGATAAGTTGACCATCGGAGCAAAAAGGTGTGGTAGAGAGTTTTCAGGGTCTACCAGTGTTTGCACTCAGGTGAAGTTCGCAGAGTTGCGGGCAAGGTACTTAGTTAGTATAGACTTAGCATGTATACCGCGATTGCTCAGACGCGGAATATAAATATCGAAGCCTCTTCGCGGCTATTAGACACAACAAGCACGGAGAAGAGATCTTATCAATATAATAAGTTATCTACACTTTTATATCGTTACCAATACTTCGACTATCTACATCGAAGTGAATATTATATCTAGCCTACATTACTCCTGTCTTCTTAACGAGTTCTCCGATATAATTACGATCCAGGTCCTAGCTGTCGGAATAGCTCACGCCGAAGCTACCCCCTAACAGACCCGAGGATTGTGTTGATGGCGAGAGCGTGGATGGAGCAGGTAAGAATATGGTGAGAAAGAAGAGGAGTTAATTTCGCCTCTCTTAAAAAGACAAGATAAAGTTGGTTCACCTCTTGAAAACATCGTCATGGTCTACCCGCAGTCACGCGTCAAGCCTTCCTCTCTACTGCAGTAGCCTAACCACAAGCCCTACTCACCAACTTCTAAGTATGATATGAATAACCCCCCAGATTCACGCCTTCTGCTAATTGCGTTCATCATAGTATCAGAGAAAGGAAATTATAGCAACGAGAGCTGTGTGTTTGAGTTCGGAGCAACGATGGGAGGGGTGTACTCTCCAGGTTCATTTTGTGACTCCAATTGTACACTTGATACATAAACAGGGAAGATATAACATCTTGGAACAAATACAACGTCTAGTACAACATTTTCAAGCCATTTCTACATGGAAGGGATTGTACATTGCGTGTTATGGTGGACTGGGGGTTGCAGTCTTACGCGACTTTAACCATCGTACAATTCAAGTGTATGTATATACCCATGCCCTATCAACCTTAACTATCGTTTACTCATCTAGACATCATAAATCAATATACGCCTAAACTCCAGGGGACCCCCGGAAAGATATGGCGAGGGGGCTTGAAAGGCACTCCTTATGCAATAACCAATTTTTATTTCGTTGGTATAAAATAACTCTGTACCCACCTCACCTTCAACACATTTCTTCCTCTTAGCAAGCCCTAATATCCAACTCCGCTATCCGGGAAGGTATAGGGTCGATACAAATACGCCCAAATACACATACGCACAAATACACATACGCACAAATACCCATACGCACAAATACACATACGCACAAATACCCATACCCACAAATACACATACCCACAAATACACATACCCACAAATACACATACGCCCAAGGAAGCAGACTCCAGTCACCTACACAGCAAAGATCATTTGGCGTCTAACATCTGAGCAAAAACCCTTCTCTCTTTTCCTGTGCACCTCCTTCCTCACGTACCTGTCCGTCAACACAACAAACAAGCAAACACCAAAAAAGTAACTCCTGCTCAATGCCTCCCAAACGTCGCGCAAATGATGGTATTTTGGGCCGCAAGGGTGGTCGAAATTGGGGGCCCCCAACTCGGCATCTTGGTCGGAAAAGAGCTGGGAGGGTTGTTGGTGGGGTCCAGCAGCCGGCTCGGTATCCAACTGGCAGGGTGGCAATGGCAGAGATTATTAAGTATCACTGCGATGGCGGGTACCTAATTCCCAAGGCCCCTTTCTATCGTCTTTGCCCGGAGATTGTCTCAGATTTGGCACTCCAGCAACAATTCCGTTGGCAGAGATCAGCTGTTGAATGCCTCCAGGTGGCAGCGGAAGAGTTCGTGGTGATGGCAATGACCGGGAAGTTGAGTTCCTCTCCTAGTATACTTATCTGATTTACTAATTTTTTGTTCATAGCTGAAGCCCTGGGTGAGGCACATGCTGGTCGCGTTACCCTCATGGTCCAGGACCTGAGATTTGTTGAGCATGTCATGAACGTTATGGCTGGCCAGCCAGATTGTGCCACTCGGAAGAGATGAGACGTCATCTAAATGAAGACCGCAACCACCTCCCGATAGACGCAGTGGCCCACAGGACTATCGCCTTCTCCGGCGGCCTGTCCAGGATGCCTATGATAAATGCACACCTGGTCCCCGAAGCCTCGCGCAACCTCCCCCCGCAATCCCTTATGGAGAGCACTTACTCCGCCCTTAAGAAAAGGGTGATGCAGGGGCTCATTGAGGACTGGTTCCGACTGTTCCCCCCCCCTACCTACTACCATCACCCCTCAGCCCTTCACCCTCGCACTTTTATGGGCCTGGGCAAGTTCGTGGCAGGAGGAATCCACCAAATGAGAGCCGGGAAAAGCTACCTGGTGGCACACCCCTGGTGGAGGGCCCCCGAGGCTGATACATCCGGCCCCCGCTGCGGTTTGGAACCAGAGTCTTTCAAACACACTATCCTCACATGCCCCTCTAGACAGGGCGCCCGCGCTCGTCTCGTCCACGGCGTCACGGATGTTGGTCATGCGGCCCCCCTTTGGTCCTCCCTCCCCCTACTCAAAAGGCTCGCCACCTACACCAGCGTCACCCCCACGGGTTTCCCTCCGAGCATGTGCCCGCCCACCACCCCCCCCTCTTCCCTTCCATTTCCCCTCTCTCCCCCGGTCCCGCCGCCCCCAGTGTTTCAAGTATTTTCCTTAGCCGAGGCTTAGCGTGTTGGGGTTTTTTTCATCCCGTAAGTTATGTAGGCTTTCCTTATGTATAAGTTGAATGACATTACTTCCCTTACAGTTAGAGTGGGCTCGTGGCCCCGCGGAGGAGAACCCCCGGTGAGAGTGGATACTTACCGGTGCCGTGACTTTCTTTTGTTTCTGTTTGGATTTATAGGTTTTGTTCTCTCCATAGCTCACGCTGCATGAGGCTTTTTGTACCTAAAACAATCAACACATGATTACAAAAAAAAAAGAAAAAGAAAAGAAAAAACGACCAAGGGATAGGCCACGAACCATCTTCCCTCCACCTCCAGCGACTGAAATCTCAACACCATGGGCAATCATCGTCACTTTCCCCCACCCACCTCTCTTCTCCCACGATGGCTACTGCCTAGGAGTTGACATTAAGCCATCTTCCCTCCTCGTCTGAGGCCCTTTGGCCTCCCCTTCTTGGGGTTCTCGTTCCTGTTCATGGTTGACACGCTCATGAAGTTCGGTTCTCCCCCTTACCCCGCACTTGCTTTGCACCTCACTTAGCATTTTGCACGGTTGGAAAGCTTCTCGCTTCGTTCACGGTCGGCGTTACGGTGTCGGACTGTCGGTCAAAGTAGGCCTCCACTTGCTTGGCCTCTACCTCTGGTGGGGAAAGCCTCATTTAGCAACATCATAGTCTCGTCCCGGTCTCGTCGTCGTCCCAAAAGCGCTTGCTATAGCCCGTTTGTCGGTTGTGGCTAGCCCACTCGCGATCCTTCCTCCTCCCCCCTCCCGCTTTGGTCACCTGGCACTGTACTGCCCCCTTAGCTGGCACCTTACTGCACACCCCCTACGGGCTGGCACCCTACTGCTACCCACCGGCTGGCACCCTACTGGTCCTCGTCGTTGGCTGGCATTCCCTCTGCCCGCTGGCTCAGCTTGCGCACCCCCCTCTCTCCCTCCTGCGATTTACTCAACGGCCGGAAACCTCGCTTAGGTTACGATGGGTCATGGGATTGCACCACCTCCTTGGCACATTCTAAACGCCAACGCGTCGCCACCTTCCGGTCTCTCCTTACCGTTGAGCCGCCGCCCCAACTGGAGATTCACCGTACGGGTTCTTGGTCTAGGCATATTGGCAATAGCAGTTGTACCTCGTAATTTCCTTGATTCTTTGCTTAGTGTTACCAGAGGGCCTGCAGAAGGGTTTGGGTCTCTCTCCTGTACGTCTCTATGAATTGTTTCCTTACGTGTCTGAGGTTTTGTCTTAGGCACTAGGCGGGGGGGACCTTTCCTATGGATTCGGGGTGTTTGATTTTTCCCATGAAGTGGTGAAGCGGGCGGTTGGGATACTTGGATCAATCGGTTTTTTTGTCTTCATAGCTTGCGCTGAATATCGCTTGTTGTACCTAAAACAAACAACGCATGATATCAAAAAACAAAAAGAAGAAACGACCAAGGCATAGGGCATGCTTCTTGAAAACTTCCTCCCCCCCTTTACATTTCACATACTTCCTCAAACTTTACCACGCTTTGCATCAGGATCAAACGCCTCGCCTACTTCATGTGGCTTGCTCGCCCTCTTGGCGAATCCCCACAGACTCCCCCCCGGCAATACTGCCTTTGGCAGACTATCGGCAGCCTCCTCCCCTCTACCAACGCGCTCGTCTACCCCAGCCCTTGACTACCCTCAAGCCTTCACGGCAGAACAACTCACCGCCGCTAGATCCTCCCTTCACCTGAACCCCCGGGACTTCCCCCATTTGTCTCAAGACACCTTGTCAGGACTGATCCCGTCAGAGACAGGGACTCTCACCCTCCTCTCCCAGCTTGTAAGAGGGCTGGTTACCATCTCACAAGAAGTTTCCGGGGTCACCCCGAAGCTCACATCCCTCGCCGCAGAGAACGAGGCACTAAAGGAGGAGCTCCACGACGTCTCCTCGCAGATCGCGAACCTCCCGCTCCTGAAGACCCTACCCCCCCACTAGGACCTCTCCGTCCTCCAATCAGCGATCAGGGACTTGTCACATTGTGTGACAGCCCCTGCACCCCCCCTTCCGCAAGCACCCGCCCCCACGCCTCAGCCCCAGCCCCCAGCACGGACCCCCCTACCGGGAAAGGAAAAGAAAGGGCCCAAGCACCCCCTCCCCTGCCACCAACCCAAACGAGGACCCTAAATACCTCATCACTTACTACGAGAGAAAGCTTGGCAGGGCTTTCCGTAACCCGGAGCGCTACATACAGCTCTTACCCCACTCCTACGAAGCCGGCGAGTTCCAGAGCGGGGCTTCTGATGTAGCCTCTTTCACCCCTGGCCACCTCCACCCAGGCTACACCTCCTCACCCTCGTATGCTCAGGATGCCTCTGGCTCTGGCTCGGGCAGCAAGATGAAGAAAGCCTCCAAGCCCCCTTCACCCCAACACGTTGCGAGTGCGGCTGCCCCCCGACCGTTAAGAAGGGGCCACCCTCCCTCCCCGGTGCACAAAGACATTTCTTCGCTCCTCGCCTTTCCCCAGTCCCTCACTCAGACGCTCCTGCAGCAGCGAGCTTCCCTGACATCGCCGCTCGCGTCCTTCGTGAATCTAACTGCCTTGTTCCCCTTGGCTTCTCCGCATCGGTAAGCATCGGCGGGGCCATTTCTCTCACAGTTACTGACAAGGCGACACAGGCCGCGTCATACGCCCCCTTCTTCGAATCCCTTACCAGCTCCCTCAACCAGTCCTGCGCCGTGGGTGAGAACCCTTGGGCCCAGTTGATCCTTGCCCCCACTGCCGTAAAGTTGGCCATACCAGCCCTCCCGGTCCGCTTCCTTCCCCAAGATGAAGAGGCACTCTTCCCATATCTCAGGCAGGCAATTCTCAACGACAAAGGGACCCCGATTCTCTCAGCCCAGTAGCTTAACCTGAGCAGAGATTCTAGGGGCACGAAGCAAGCTACTTCAGTGGCTGTCACCGTCGACCCCCAGCACGTTGTGGCCCTTACTTCAGGAGTTGTCATCTTCTCCCCGAAACGCAAGGTCGAACTTGCCTTCTGAGCAAGCCGCTCCTCCCAGTGCAAGAACTGCAGGAGATAGTGACACGCTACTCAGCGATGCCGCGCCACCCACCCGACGTGCCGCATCTGTCCCCTTCATCATACTCGCACGGCTCAATAATGTCAGAATCTAACCTGCCCCCTGAGCGGGAAGCACAAGCCAGTCCCATCCTGTTGTCCAACCTCGCGCCCCCATTGCTGCAACTGCGGTAACGACCACACTGCCACCTTCAAACAGTGTCCGGCGCGACCGCGACCTGCTGTCCCCCCCCGACCAGCAGCCCCAGAACCCCAGGGTCAAGACCCCATGGAGGTGGCCGTCAATGGCGACCAAGCACCCTCTACTCCCCCGAGCGGGGCGGGTCCCAGTCAGATGGACCTCATAACCCCCTGACAACCGCCTCCGGCAGGCCCTCCACACCCCGGTTCCACTCAAGGCTTGGGCGGTCCTCTCCCCCTGCAGGAACCAAGCCCGACCCCAGCCCCCTCATCTCGTCGGGTACACTCCGGAACTGCGTAACTCGCCCCTCCAATCCAGCTGGAGGCAGGCCTCCTCCCTCTCCTTCCTTTCGGTCATCCAACATAACTGCCTTGAGAGCTGGGATGTTTTTCCTTCCTGATTTGCGTCCTTTAAAGAGGCACACACATACCCCTCGGTGGTTCTTCTCCAAGACCCTCCTGTTAGTCAGGCCGGCCTTCCGTCCTTTAATGGCTTTGTGCCTTTTTTTCCACCAGTCAGGAAGCCCAGGGTGGCTTCCTACGTTCATCGTTCTTTCATTGCTTGTTTTTCGGTGTTGCCAAGATTCACAGAAAGGGTCGACCTCATGTCTCTCGACATCTCCTCCCAGAAACCCGTGTTTGGCTTGCGCTTCCACTCCTTTAGGCTGGTCAATGCCTACTCAATCAACTCGGCGGACTGGAGGGTCCACTCCGTCCCTCCAGAATCCCTCTTTCATGACACAGGCGTCCCATTCTTGGTGGTGGGAGACCTGAACATTCACAACCCCCTGGCTGATCGGCTAAGCTCCTTTTCGTCGCGTGGAAGTCTCCTCCTCAGCCCCATACTTTCAATTGCTGGCTGTGGGCGGTTTCCCCCTACTAAACTCCCTAGGCGTGTATACTAGGTTCCCCCTCTCGGCAAAGGCACGCCCATCCCTTATCCACCTTGCATTTGCCAACCTCGTACTCCTACCTTTCATCACAGGTTGTGATACCTCCCTCCCCTCGACAGGCTCGGACCACGTCCCCATCAGAATACTGGTCGCATCTCCATCCGCGGATCCAACCCCCCCATGCCTCAGGAGGGACCTAATGGACTGGGAGCTGCTCTCCCCAATCATCAAGAGCTTAATATTCCCCCCTCCTCCACCGTGCCCCTCTCCGAACGTCCTAGACCACTGGCTCACTGGGGCACTCAACCGCCTCCCAGGCCTTCTTAAAGACCACACCCCAAACTCACGCCCTTCCGCCACTCCAAACCTTGGTGGTCCCCCCACCTCACCTCCCGGGGCGGCGAGTGTCACATGGCGGCACGGGTGCCCGCAAACAAGGCACGAAAGCACTGAGAGAAACAGTGAACATCTCGAGAACGGGCTACTTCAAGGCCATCAAGGTCGCGAAGAACAAACCCTGGACCTCCTTGCTACTCTCAGCCACCCCCCAGAACCTGTGGAGGGCAAAGAGGTTCGCCTCAGGCCGAGCTCCCCCCCGCTTTCCTTCACTCCCTGGGGTTAAGACCCCGCAGCCGATGAACGAGGCTCTACTGGGCCATTTCTTCCCTCCTAAAGCAGCCTTCTCTCCCCCCCCTAGGCTGAGGCCACACAACTCGACCCCCCCTCTCACCAAGGAAGAGATCGCCCAGGCGCTCTCCAAGTCCTCCTCCTCGTCGGCACCTGGCCCCAATAGAATCCCCTACCTAACCTGGAAACAGGTGAATGCGATCAACCCTTCAATCCTCCTCCATATCCTCTCATCGCTAGTTTCCCTGGGATACCATCCAGGCTCGCTGAAAGTGGCGAACGGGGTGGTCCTCGACAAACCGGGAAAGCCCTCGTATGAGTCACCCTCCTCTTTCCTGATTATAGTCCTCCTCCGTACTGTCTCCAAGATCCTAGAAAGGATAATTGTGGCACGCCTCCTCCTGGCAGCCCGCTCAAGGGGCCTGATTCACCCTAACCAATGCGGCTCCCTCCCTGGGCAGAGCACGTACGATGCCTGCCTCACCCTTATGAATGACGTAAAAACATGGCAGAAGCCGCGCCTGAAGGTGTCCTCCCTCTTTTTGGACATCAAGGTAGGCTTTGACAACGTCGACAACCCAACTCTGGCCCGTATCCTTAGGGAAGGTGGGATTCCCCATTACCTGGTCTCCTGGGTCGCTCGCTTTTTAGGTGAGGGTAGCCGCACGCTGGTCTTCCAAGGCATACCAGGAACCCCAGCCCCCGTCAACGTTGGGGCCCCTCAGGGCTCCCCCATCTCTCCTTTGCTTTTCCTTATTTATGTTGCCCCCCTCCACTTCAGGATCCACCGAGGACTGATGCTTTCCTGCGTGGACGATTTCACCCGGACTGCCGCCTCTCTTTCCTAGCGAGGGAACATCCGCCCACTACAAGAACTGTGCAGGACAATACAGGCCAGGGCCGTGTGTCTTGGCATATCCTTTTCCGTCCTCAATACAGAACTCATCCACTGGAGCACCCCCAGCCAAAGGCACTCACAGTTGTCTCTTTCACCCATCCAGTTAGATGGGGAAATCGTTCACCCCCGTGATTCCCCTCAGTGGTTAGGGTCCTGGCTCACCCCCACTCTGTCCACGTCAGCACGCGTCTCGTGCCATCTCTTGGTGGCCCAAGGGGCGTTTGCCCTCGTCGGACGCCTCAGCCCCCATGGGGTGGGGCTCGCCCCCTACCTATGCCATAGGTTGGCAATGTCACTCGTCGCGCCTATCCTCCTGTATGGGGCGGACCTCTTCACGCCCAATGTGGGCTCCTTCACGAGGCTCAACACCTTCTGGCACAAGGTGTAGAGGTGGGCCACCAATTGTTTCTTGTTAACCCCCGTCGGCATCCTGGCCATCGAGTCCTTCTTGCCCCCTATCCCCCTCCTCGTGTTACAAAGGCAGAAACTGGCCGCCCTTAGGACAGTCTGCTCCGCGCCCGGGGTCAACCCAGGAACAGCACGCCTACACCCCTCCTTCCCCTCCGTCTCCCCGTACCGAGCTCCAGACGGCTCAAGATCCCACACTAAAGGCCTATCGTCGGTCTACCTGCCCCTGACCTGGGAGACCCCCGCCCCTCTCCCGTGTTAGGCGCACGGACTTCCGGTAAGGATTTACAGGGTAAGGTTACCCTACCTTGACGCACACCAACTTCGAAGAAAATAGGTTACACCCCCCTCCAGCCCTGGCGTTGGGACGGCGTGTCATCATTGGCTGCCTCGGTAGTTGCGTCCCAACACCAAAGACCACTATGAATGGAACACATCTTATAACACCGTATACGTCGCGGCCGTCCGACCGACCGGATCCTGTTCGCAGGGTATATGAGGGGAGACCTTTGGGCACCTTATGCAAGTGGAAGCAGGTGAATCGGATGACGGCGCATAAGGTTACAGACACTTGAAGACAGGCAGTCGAAAGAGTGGGTCGAAGGTAACGGGACGTTTTGCACAAAAGTTAGTCCCCTCGTACCTACAAAGTCGTGTAGAGTATGAAGGCGGTAAGTATGCCCAGTAAGTGGATCGGGTGCATCCACAGAGGACTAGTTGGTAAAAGATGGAGTCCGAGGGAAAACGCCTATAGGTACGATCCCGAGGACAAGTCGTGTAATGCCGGAAGACCAGAATACAACATGCAGTTGCAGGTTGTATTCTCGACGGAACCAACCAAAGAAGATTGGCCATCTTCTGTCCAGCGAGTTAGACTACCCTCGGTGAGCACGAGGGTAAGATGATTCGTAACCATCGTTGTCAACGGATAAACGGATGAGCTGACACCTGACGTGGTTTCCACACCATCAGGAATAATGAAAGCGCAGACCGATAAGTTGGCCTTGGGAGCAAACAGTGTGGTAGAGAGTTTTCAGGGTCTATGAGTGTTCGCACTCTGGTGAAGTTGGCAGAGTTGCGGGCAAGGTACTTAGTTAGTATAGAGTTAGCATGTATACCGCGATTGCTCAGACGCGGAATATAAATATCGAAGCATCTTCACGGCTATTAGACACAACAAGCACGGAGAAGAGATCTTATCAATATAATAAGTTATTCTACACTTTTATATCGTTACCAATACTTCGACGATCTATACAGACGCGAATGATTATATCTAGCCTACATTACTCGTGTCTTCTTAACGAGTTCTCCGATATAATTACGATTAAGGTCCTAGCTGTCGGAATACCTCACGCCGAAGCTACCACCTAACATCCCACTCTTTGGAACCACCTCCCGATAGACGCAGTCGCCAACAGGACTAACGCCTTCACCGGCGGCCAGTCCAGGATGCCCATGACAAATGCTCACCTGGTTCCCGACCTCTCGTCCCACCTCCCCCCGCAATCCCTAATGGGGAGCACGTACGCTGCCCTAAAGAAGCGGGTAAGAGAGGCGCTCATTGAGGACCGGTCCCGACTGTTCCCCCCCCATACCTACTATCCCCACCCCCCAGCCCTTCACCTTGGCCCCTTTATGGGCCTTGCAAGTTCGTGGCAGGCCGAATCTATCAAATGAGAGCCGGGAAAAGCTACCTGGCGGCACACCCCTGCTGGAGGGCCCCTAAGGCCGATACCCCCTGCCTCCGCTGCGGTTTGGAACCCAAGACATTTGAACACGCGATCCTCACATGCCCCTCTAGACAGAGCCCCCGCGCACGTCTCCTCCAAAGTGTCACAGATGTCGCTCATGTGGCCCCTCTTTGGTACTCCCTCCCCGTACTTAGGAGGCTCGCTACCTATATCAGCGTCACCCCCACGGGTTTCCCTCCAAGACTGTTCCCGCCCACCACCCCCTCCTCTTCCTCTCCGTTTCCCCTCTCTCCCCCATCCCGCCGCCCCCAAGTGTTTCGATTATTTTCCTTGGCCGAGGTTTAGCGTCTTGGGTTTTCTTTTTTTCCATTAAAAACTTTTGTAGGCTTTCCTTTCGTATGAGTTGCATGACTTAAGTTTCCGTACTGTTAGAGTGGCCATAGGCCCCGCGGAGGAGAACCCCCCGTGAGAGTGGATATTTACCGGTGCCATGACTTTCTTTTGTATTTTTGTTTGGATTTATAGGATTTTTTCTCTCCGTAAATCGCTGTAACGGTGTCTTGGCACTGGACGTTAGTTCAAGGCACACAACGACAGGAAGGTCCTAAACGATAATACTCGTTTAGCGTGAGGGTTCGGAGATGACAATCTCAGATCAAGGCTGATTGTGTAACGATAGATGAGGGTCAGGGTTTGTGGGTTCTTGGCGTGGATCTTGGATATCAGAATAGAAGACGTTATATTCTGAAGTACAAGAGTCGTGAAAGAAATACAAGGTACCATAAAGATTTAAGGAAATAAGGGGCGGAGCCCCCTTATATAGAAGGAAATCCTATCACAGCCTTTGCCGCCCGACGCATACCCCAGTATCAGTCGCATATCCGCGTAACCAAGGAAACAATACAATTTGTCGTAAACCTTACAAAGGAAATCCCTCATGGCAACCGTGTAACAAAAGAAAGAACACCAAAGTTATCCCAACACGTATCTCATCAGGGGACCGTGAGAGCAGGGCCCTCCCCAGGGCCGAACTCCCCTGAGGCCTATTCCGGATCTTCCGGTAATGGTCCAGGCTTAAGTGGGTACCGTTCGTGAAACTCGTCAACTGTTCTTAGTTTGTTGATCGATCCAGCTGGCTCCGATGTCGTTTCGTCGTAGCCTTCCCATTTCACCCGATATCTTAGTCGGTTCCTGACGAATTTGGAATCCAAAACCTCCTGAACCTGCGACTCTTCTTCTCCTTCAACCTCCACAAGTGGAGGTGGGGGGATTATTTGTCCTTCAAGTGGATCGTTGGCTGCCAGGTCCAATAGTGACACATGGAAGACGTTATGTATCTTCATGGTGTTTCGTAATTCCAGCCGGTAAGCGTGTGTTCCTACCCTGGCTTTGACCTCGTAGGGTCCATGACGCTTGTTGTCCAACTTCCGTGAAGGTCGTCGTGTCTTAATGTTTTTGGCGTTCAGCCACACCTTATCACCGATATGGAAGGAGGGACCCGGGATTCTATGGCGGTCAGCGTTTTCTTGTTGCCTTTCTTGAGCATAACCCATTTCAGTTCTTAGATGTGCATGAAGTTCTGTCATAGTGACAACGAAAGATCGTGCCTCTTGGTCGTCAGACGGGAGGGTTTGTTCATCGAGAAAGTCTATACGAGGGTCATAGCCGTAGTTGGCAAAGAAGGGAGAGGTGCCGGTAGTCTCGGATGCATGGTTATTTCCCATAAACTCTGCCATTGGTAACCATTGACACCAGTCATCCTGTTGGTAGTTCACATATGACCTTAGGTACTGTTCCATGATACCGTTGACTCGTTCTGTTTGACCGTCAGTTTCAGGATGGAATGCAGTAGATAGACGTCGGTCACTCTTTAGTCTGCGACAGACGGTTCCCCAGAATTCAGCAGCAAACTGAGGTCCTCGATCGGATATAATCGTCAGCGGTAGCCCATGGTGTGTCCAGATGTTATCCAGGAATATGTCGGCCAGAGATGGTGCATCAATAGTGGTACGACAAGGGACAAGATGACGCATCTTGGTTAGCCGGTCTACCACCACCCAAATCGCATCATTACAGTTACCCCAAGGCAGGCCGGTTACAAAGTCCATTGATATATCTTGCCATGGTCGATATGGAATAGAGAGTGGTCGAAGGATACCAAACGGAGCGTGACGAGTCGTTCGGCTTCGTTGACAGATATGACAATTGGCCACGTATCCTGCGATTTCTTTTCGCATACTCGGCCAATGGTATCGTCGCGTTATTAGCTCATGCGTTTTGGATCTGCCGGGGTGACCAGCAGCAGGGGCGTCGTGATTTTCCCCAATGATAGCCAGTTTCAAAGGTTCGTGAGCGGGGACATAAAGACGTTCTCGAAACCGCAGTCGATTACCATCTTTGGTACATTTGGCTAGGCATATCGGGCGGCTATGTCGTACCCCTTGTGCCAGCATCGTGAGTATCTGGTTTGGAAGGGGGTCAGCTTGATAGGCTTCTGTCCACAGTTCATTCAATGGGGACGCTCCAAAGTGAAGCGGGATATCCGCCAACAAACCCAGGGACTGGGACTTGAGAACCACTTGTGTCCTATGCGTTTCGTCCTCCAATACCTCTTCCTCTGTTTGTCCCGCCATCCTTGTC
>Ga0307517_10001553_pt1 | contig 38261 bp, 58 predicted proteins | sample 23_EM_MG_FD_194515 | JGI IMG/M metagenome (GOLD analysis project Ga0307517, IMG submission 194515) | Populus trichocarpa ectomycorrhiza microbial communities from riparian zone in the Pacific Northwest, United States - 23_EM | ecosystem: Host-associated > Plants > Roots > Unclassified | place...
AGGCGTCGGCGGATGGTCCGGGGCACAGGTATGGGAAAGTTTCGGCAAAAGTGTTAGGCGGTAGCTCGCGACGACGGATTTCGATTAGTAGTGAGATTTCGAACGCGATACCTTTTCTCCCTCAGTCATTTCGAACGCACCATGGGCTAGTGCCAAACTTCCGACAGAAAGACCACGCCGGGCTTGCTCTTCCAATCCTGCGCTCGTCAAGAAGGCCTACATTGGCTCGATTGTTGCCCCACGTCAGAGGATGGTACTTGCGAGTTTTCTTCTCGACAAAAACAACTCGCCAGGGCCAAAATTGGGTCAAGTTACGCCCAATGAGCCAGGCAGGCACAATGACGATGTGGTGTTGCCTATCAATTGATGTCGATCATACATGCGTAGATGCATGTGAAAACGAAACATAGGGGGGTCGGACTTCCGATGGGGGGTACTTATAAAGTTCAAGCTCCTCGTCTCTTCAGGTACCTCAACCAACGACTGTCTCTCGTCGTACACACTCAAGTACTCATGGCTGTAGAAGGCGTCCAAATCCTTTCCACCGTCGCCCCAGAGGCTCAGGCAAAGATCCTCACTGACGATGCCGTCAAGTTCTTGGCTGCCCTCCACAGGACCTTCGAGTCCACCCGCCAATCCCTCCTTAAGGCCAGGGAGTCTGTTCAGAAACAACTCGATAACGGCGGCAAACTCGATTTCCCACCCGAGACCGTTGAAGTCCGTGTTGAATCTTCTTGGGTCTGTGCACCCCCTGCCCCTGGTCTCGAGGACCGAAGGGTCGAGATAACTGGCCCAACCGATAGAAAGATGGTCGTGAACGCCCTCAACTCCGGGGCGAAGACCTTCATGGCCGATTTTGAAGGTATTTTCCTACAACCCAACGTTTTCTTAACCCGCCATCATATCACCTTCCACGTCATTTCCAGACGCTACCTCTCCCACTTTCGCAAACTTGGTTACCGGCCAAGTAAACTTGTACGATGCTGTTCGTCGCCAGGTCGACTTTGAGACTGGCGGCAAGAAGTATAAACTCTCCCAAAAGCCTGCCGTTTTGATTGTCCGGTATGTTCCAATTCCACCGTTTGCGCGCGAAAATCATACTCAGGCGATTGCTCCTCAGCCCCCGAGGGTGGCATCTCGACGAACCTCGAGTTACCGTCGACAACGCACCCGTCTCCGGTTCCATCTTCGATTTTGCCCTCTACTTCTTCCACAACGCTCGTGAGCTTGTCAGGGGAGGGCTCGGTCCTTATTTCTACCTCCCCAAGATGGAGCACTACAAGGAAGCTCGTCTCTGGAACGACATATTTGCCTTTTCCCAGAGCTACATCGGTATCCCTCAGGGAACCATCCGTGGAACCGTGTTGATCGAGACCCTTCCCGCTGCCTTCCAGATGGAGGAGATTCTGTTCGAATTACGAGAGCACTCGAGCGGTCTAAATTGCGGAAGGTGGGACTACATCTTCAGCTTTATCAAGCGAAGGAGGGCGGACCTCACCGCCGTGCTCCCTGACCGTGCGGATGTCACAATGGAGGTCGCTTTCATGGATGCCTACGTCAGGAAGCTCGTTCAAACCTGTCACAAGTGAGCCTCCCTTTTACACTTCGTGTACGCAGAATCTAACAGTCTTACAGGCGCAAGGTTGCTGCTATGGGCGGAATGTCAGCTCAGATCCCCATCAAGGATAACCTCCAGGCCCACGAGGCCGCTATGGGCAAGGTCCGTGCCGACAAGCTGAGAGAAGTCAAGAACGGCCACGACGGAACCTGGATTGCTCACCCCTTCCTCAATAATATCGCTTTGGAGGTATTCAACCAGCACATGCTGGGTCCTAACCAAGTATATTCGATTTGGATTGGATCTTCTGCCGACCGAGACTTGTCTGACCACGCGTTCTACACAGTATCACGTCCGTCGGGATGATGTCAATGTCGTTGCGGCTGACCTCGTCAACCCAAATATTCCAGGAACAGTCACCAGCGGAGGTGTCTATGCCAACGTGTCTGCCGCTTTGGCGTACACTGCTGCCTGGCTCGGAGGAAATGGTTGTATTCCCCTTAACCACCTCATGGAGGACGCTGCCACGGCCGAGATTGCCCGTGTCCAACTCTGGCAATGGGTGAAGGCAGGAGCCCGCACCAAGGACACCGGGGATGTCATCTCCAAGGAGTACGTCTCCAAGGTCATCGACCGGGTCACAAAAGAACTCGGGAGCCAGAAGGGTGTCTGGAAGACGGAGGACATTCCTCTGGTGGTTCACTACTTGAAAGGCCAGATTGGAAGGGAGTGGCCAGGCGAATTTTTGACCAGCGATTTGATGGACGAACTTGCCAAGAGGGATGGCGTCGACGTTAAGTGGCTGAAGAGCGTTCTCTGAGCCCATCTCGCCTACGTTATAGTAGTTGTATTTGTATGGATTCTCTGGGAAAATGTATTGTCTTCCGAGTTTTCTGAGGTACGAACAAATTTCTGGGATAGGGATCGTACTACAACTCATCGTGAGCCGCAGACTCCAATCCAACGAGCTCAACGTCGAAGACGAGAGCAGAATTAGGCGGGATGACGCTACCAAACCCACGAGAACCTGAGGTTTCAAATGCGCGTCAGACGGGGGATATACAGTAATTCTCCTCGGTTGAAGCGAACACACCGTATGCCTTTCTCGAAGGGATGGTGAGAACGCGCTTCTCGTTGAGACACATATCAAGCAGTCCTTCCTCCCATCCTGGAATGACTTGGCCAGTACCAACTATAAGTTCGGTCGTCAGAGATTAACTCCCAGGAGGATCCACGTTATGACGCACGGGTGAGCGGCAAGGGGTCATTGCGGTCGTGGCTGCATATGTGTAGAACTTAGCAGGCTAATCTCGAGGGGGGCTCACAGTATCTGCGCACCTCGAGTCGAACTTGTTGCCATTGGTGAGTTTGCCGGTCTAGAGGGTAAACAGAGGTTTAATGACGGTTGGTCACGCTATGAAGGGAGAGACGCCACCGACATAGTGCACACGAATCTTATCACCCTTCGCGGACTTCACCGTGCAGTCCGCGGGAACGTGGGTCTTGTCAATGACGAGTTCCGGAACATCTGTGTCCGCCGCAGTGGCGAAGGCAGCGAGGGTAAGGACGGACAACCACTTGAGGACCAACATGATTCTGGTTGAGCTTCAGGTTTTGATGAAGCGACGTGTCACAACGCGCTGGGGAAGCCATCAACGTCATCATTACCGTGATTGTGGGAATATCATAGCAATCGTGAGACAAAATGTATAGTCTTCGGGGATTGCCGACAAAACCCTAATCACAGTACCATCGAAGACCCAACACCGTCAACGTCCCAGACGACCCGCTATGGTACGTCCCACCATCCGCCAGTTTTTTAAGTGTAGACGACGGCCACTTACGTTGTTTTGTTTGTAGCCTTCCCAAAAGACCTTCCGCACAAAGCGCACGCTCGCCAAAGCCGCTCGCCAGAACAGGTGAGATATAACTTTGCGGTTTGGGACGAGGACGAGAGGTTAATTGGGATATGAATGTAGGCCAATTCCACAATGGTTCCGCCTGAAGTCGGACACCAAGATCCAAGTGAGCATCTTCGGTGCTTCCGGTGCTTCCACTAGGAAGACTTACATCTATTTCGATGACAGTACAACGCTAAGAGGCGTCACTGGAGGCGGACGAAACTCAACATTTAGAAGAACCGAATCGCCCCTCTCCCCTTCCGGAGCTCTTGGGCTTTCCGTACCTTGAAGGGTTTGACGAGTTTCGGTTTTGAAGGTTAATCGAGAAGCAGTTTTCCATCCATCGCATCCATGTATTTTGCTGTCGGCTATGGTCACCATACTCACACCATCGATATTCATACATACGTCCGATTCCCGGCGCACTCTCTAAGGTTATCTTCCAAAAGTTTGAGACCTTTTCGAAGGTCACCAAACGGCGCGGGGGGATAGGCGTCTATTGCACGTGCCGGGTTGTGAGACACCCTTGCCTCTTGACCGCGATCATCTTTGAATTTTCGAGATATGCCCGCTCTTTCGCTTCCGGATTATATCGACCTCGTATCCTCCATCAGCAAATCCATTCGCACAAACGTATCGGAACCGAGCGATTATGCTCCCGGGTTCTACACGAACGCGGTGCTGAGGATTCCGTTGGGTGATCTCATTCGTGAAGCCGATCCATCAGAAGTTGGCCTTTTTACGCTCGTGCCTCCGCCTTCATATGGGGCGGCCGCAGAAGAAGAAGAAGGGCCCGGAAGCACGACTCATGTCACACGTGCTGATCTACCAAGTGCAACGCCACTCAGGCCACGATTAGGGAGAGAGATCAGGGTGCAGGAACACGAACCCGAGATTTACGCGAATGCCGCGTTGAAATTTCTGGACCGATAGTGAGTGGTCTCCCACTTCCTGCCGTGACGAGGCTTAACTTGTTATAGTCAGTCGATACAACCGATGCCACGAGCTCGGGCAACGGCTGAGAGCATTCTCGAACAACTTGCCACTCTGAGGGACAGCATCGAGAATCTTGTAGAACGGACTAGGCAAGTAAGGCGATTCAAGTGTCGAAGCATCCTTCCCGTCGGTCCAACTAAGAATAGGACGAACCTACAGCGTCGGGTAAACTGGTGAAGAGTCCACAGCAGCTGATCAAGGAAGAGGCAGACAAGGTCGAGGACTTGCAAGTCCGGATAGCGGAGTTGCGTCAGCGGGTATGCGCGAAATCGCAATTCGTTCAGCCGTTTTCTAATCTGCGATGTAGAAAGCGGCTCTCGCTGCGAAGAAAGCCTCATTCCCTAAATCCAGCTTCTCGCGATTTCAGCCTCCCAAACCTGCATCTCCGCCACCCGCTCCACCCACTGAGGAACAACAGGAACACTCTTTCTGGAATACACCTGGTCCCACAGAGCGTACGGTGAACTTCAAGGGAGGTTTGCTGTTGGACGAGAGCGTGAGCCTGGGAGACATTTCCACCTCGTCGTTTGGAACACCCCTGCCTGCGAAGGGAGCGCCTGACTTTGATGACTCGCCGATAACTCGGCCCCGGTTCACTGCGGAGGAAGGCGAAGGCGGACAGGATGTTGCTCCTCCCTCACCACTTGACAACAAGGTCCCCGTCGAGCCAACAGAAGCCGATGAGGATGCCGCTCCCCCAAGTTTTCCTGAAAGAGATCGTACGCCGACTCCCAAGGCACATCCGGAACCCCAAACACCGTCGCGCCGACAAAAGATACAGATTACGATGGAAACAGAAGGCATCGCCGTACGTATCCAGTATCCCCTGGTCATGATGTGCTAGCTCACTGTGGGTGTCAAGGCAAAAATCTGGGCCACTATAGGGGATCTTATACATCCCGGATACCAACAATCAGGGGAAAGCAAGACATTGCGTGCGAAAGAGACAATGTATGCGCCCCCTTTGTGCCATTTGCAAGGTAGACACTGACATGCGCAACAGTTCCGCCTTACGCGCGCTGGCATCGAAGACACCTGCCCCATCTTCTCCGACTGAGGGTTCTTTGTCGTCTTTCTCAACTGTGCCAACCCCCCGCGATGAGCCGACTGTACAACAGATACAAACTGCACAGCTACTCCTCGCATTGCTTATGGCGCAACCGTCGTGCACGCTGCCAATGAACCGGTTGAAGGACATTATGACCGGAAACGCGGGGGCCACTGGCGCACCGCACACACGCGCATTGTATGCCTGCGTCGCGAAACGATTAGTGAAGATTGAGCGAGGGAGGGGAGGGCAGAGCGTTGGGTTCGATATTTAGTTTTTTTTGGCTCCCTTGATGATACACTTGTAACAAACCGGGAAGTGATCACGACGATCGACTGATCGCTCTCCCTTCATCGAAGTCATTATTCATCATGGGCAAGCTGAACATCGCTCACCACAAGTCCTACCACCCGTACAGGCGAGATAACATCGAACGCGTCCGGAAAGATGAGGAGGAAGCACGCTTCAAAGAGGCTGCTGCGGAAGGACGCATGCTGCTAGCGGTGCGTGACACGACCTCTCCACCTAACCTCTGAAGCTGAAACACCTGGTCTTCCGAACAGGATGCAGAGGCACGGATAGACCTGCTCAGGAGTCGAGCTGGTGTCTCTTCTAAGCCAAACAAACGGCAACAAGAGCGAGAAGAGGAGAAGTTGCTCAGTCAACGGACTTCTGACGTGATTGAGAGCTCCCAGGGCCACGTCAACTTGTTTGATGACTTGGAGAAGGTATGCTATGCACGACCCTTGTCGTTGGTGCCAGGATGCTCACGGGTGTGCAGCAAGAGATGATCGTATCCACGAAGACCAAGAAACCTGCCGCAGAAACGGATAAGGGTGTCCCTCTCGCTCCATCGGAGAAGGATTTGAAACCGTGGTACTCGGAAAAAGGGAAGGGGAGGATGTTAGATGACGTGGACAACGATACTAGGTGCATGTTGAACTCTAAACCGGTTTCTTCATAGTCGGGGTATCTCACGTCTCGCACCCACACAGAATTCGCGACATGAATCGTAAATCGAACGCAGACCCCCTCACATCAATCAATTCACAACTAGCAAGTTCACCCTCTCAAGCTTCTTCCTCTTCATCGCGGAGGGACTGGAGACGTCGACCGAGAGGGTCACAAACGTCAGACCCCGACCGACCTCCCACACAACTTGATGCTCGGTTGAGTCGAGAGTCAGCGGAGCGGCAACGAGCGAGGGAGTTGATTGAGAGGAAGAGGAGGGAGATGGCTGGAAGTGTCACACCTAGTACCGTTCGCAGCGGGTATGGGGATGTGTATAATCGGGTTGAAGTTGAGGAGGCTCGGAAATCGAAGGGGAGAGTGTGGGATCGAAGACGCTGATCTCAACGCCTCGTCTCTCGTACTTTTTTTTTTGCTTCATATCGTCACCGGGACATCTCATTTTTATAGTCTTGTAATATCGTAATTGTACAGAGGCCATATGCCCCGTTCAGTGCTGGTGGAATAATGACCGGAACGGGACTAGGATTCTGGTACTTGATTGTGACAACGGGTTTCGACGTGGCAAACTTGTGATAGGAGGAGAGGGATAATTGAGCTCCCGATAGGATACGGGGGGCGGGAAGCGTCATCCTACGCAAAAATGTTCCAGCTGTCCGGATAGGCAAATCCACAACCGCAACACTCACAGATCAGTCTGGATACCCTCCGAGATTCGTAACCCCCGTAAATCTTGCTTATCCTCGGAGAGTCATAGCTTCCAAGAATTTTGCTCGCCCTCTGGGAGTCGAAACTGACAGACTTTCTGCTGGTCCTCTGGGAGTCAAAACTTCCAGACGTCCGCGTCGTGTGGTTATACTGGCTCGGGCACCCATCGTGAGGGGTTTTGAGGTGCAACAAAGACAGGAAACATATGGTGATGGCGGACTTGAGTCGACGAACCGTTGCACGACGAGCTTGCTTGATGGAGGTCATGTCGGATCCGTTAAGGGCTGCCCCGGGGATGGGGTAACTGGGGGGTCACTTGGCCCCTGTGTTTCGTCTTTTATATGGCGGTTCGGGGGTCACCATGTAAAACGTTCCGGGGCGCGAATGAAACCAAGCCAAAGGGGGGATCGGTTTCCAGAGACTGGGCTCATTGATATTTTGTCCTCCCACACGTTGACACAGACAACGGTCCAAACTAAGTTCAGAGCATCCAGGGTTAAGACATTAAGGTTCCAAGGTTCAGTTCCCTATGACGACTTCCCATCGTGGCATGAACAATTGGAGGAACTATTCCCGTTCCATTCGTCAGGATCCCGAGCCAGAGCCGCTGTCGCTCGCAAAGCTAGCTCTGGTGAAGTTCCAGTTCAGAGCACTGAAACCGGGTGGTTGTTCGGGTTCCACAGCAGATTTCCAGAAGAATGCCAGATGGTGCGTGTCCAAGTTGGTGATCGTCCAACAAAAAGTCGAGGGCCATTTTTAAAGCGCCGATCGCAGATCACCCTCGTCTGTCTCACTGTTTTTTCGATGGACGTCGACATCGAGTCTCTAGTCCACTTGGAGCAATCGTATGCGGCAACTGGGGGAAACTTTCTATCTCTGACGCCGCGTTCCAGGTTCTACGATAAAGGGTACGAAGACGGTTTCGCCCACGGCCAAATCCACGGCCTGATCGAAGGTCGTGCACTCGGTCGCGAGAAGGGCTACGAGATGTTTGAAGAGCTCGGGTTCTACGAAGGGTTTGCCTTGAGTTGGAAAAAGATATACGAATCCACCGGGAGATCGGACGAGTTCGTATCCTCACCCAAACCTATCCCAACGGTATACTTATCCTTTGATTTGGACCAGCCGAGCGATACACAATATAAGAGTCTTGCTGGATACGATAGCCCAATTTCCACGGACTAATCCTTCACCTTCCGGGGCACCCTCGGAATTGGATCCTTCTGCGGAGATTGATATCCCCAGGTTGTTCCGCCAAATCAGGGCTCGATATAAGGCCCTCTGCGCAACGTTGGGCGTCCGTCCGAGCTTGAGAGCGACAGGCAACGATTCGCAAGAGGATGATGCAGGTGCCGGAGAATCCATGCCACTAGACTCCGGTTCTAGACCCAAAAAAGTTTGGGAAGTGGACAGCATTGGGAAACGGACGACTGAGCCCCAGCAGCTCAGCTTTTGAAACCAGAACCTCCAGACTTTCATACAAGCTTGGAAGACATCGGGCGTACCGAGAAGTCCCTTTTGAATACGTCTGTCACTGTGGACACCCCGTGAGTTGATACTTTGGTTCGTGGGTAACACCCTCCAGTGACCGCTTATCTATCGAGAACGTTCACTCAAACCAAGATGTGGTCTCACAAGGTCACCTATATTGACGCGGTAGCTACTCGACGTACTAAGGTGGAGGCGGGGAGGTTCATGGGGTGTCGCGTGGTTATAGGGTAGGATGTGTATCGCAATAAAAAAGATGAAGCTGGAAAGCAAACCCGTGTAATGCAAGACAAGATGCGTTCAAATGTGTGTTGGGAACGAATTCTGATGTGGATATGCAAAATGAGTGAATCGTGAAAAAAGAAATTAGAAGTCCTCGTCCAACGTGAAAGACTTGGTAGGAGTAGGGGCCTCGGCGTCGGTGGTGGACGAGGTGTTGATTCCAGCCTTTGCGTAATCAGACACACGCTTCTCGAAGAAATTCGTCTTGCCCTGGAGAGAGATCATATCCATAAAGTCGAAGGGGTTTGTCACATTATACTCTTTGTCGTTTCCGAGAGCCACAAGGAGTCGGTCGGCGACGAATTCGATGTATTGACACATGAGCTTGGCGTTCATGCCAATGAGAGCAACAGGAAGCGCATCTAAACAAGAAACGGGGTCAAAATGGAAGTTGAAAGGGGTAACGAGAATACTAACCAGTAAGGAACTCCTGTTCGATGTCAACAGCCTCGGTAATGATCTTCTTGACAAGCTTGGGATGAGGGCGCCTCCTCAGGTGAGAGAACAAGAGACACGCAAAGTCGGTGTGCATGCCTTCATCACGGCTGATCAACTCGTTCGAAAAGGTCAAACCAGGCATCAGCCCACGCTTCTTCAACCAGAAGATCGAAGCGAATGAACCAGAGAAGAAGATACCCTCGACAGCGGCGAAGGCAACAAGGCGTTCAGCGAATGACGCGCCTCTGTCTGAGATCCATCGAAGGGCCCAGTCAGCCTTCTTCTTGATGCAGGGAATATTCTCGACCGCATCAAAAAGGTATTCTCGACGAGCAGGGTCCTTGATGTAAGTGTCGATGAGGAGCGAGTAGGTCTCGGAGTGGATATTCTCCATCATGATTTGGAACCCGTAGAAGCACCTGGCTTCAGCGGCCTGAACCTCGTTCGAGAATCGCTCGACAAGGTTCTCGTTGACAATACCGTCTGAAGCGGCGAAGAAGGCGAGGATGTGAGAGACGAAGTGGCGTTCGTTATCGTTAAGCCTGTTTGTCCAGTCGTGAAGGTCCTTGGACAAATCCATCTCCTCTGCTGTCCAGAATGAGGCCTCAGCTTTCTTGTACATTTGCCAGATCTACGCAAGCTGATGACTAAATTAGACGTGACAATGGACGCGTGAATACGTGCCTCGGGGTATTGAATAGGGAACAATACAAATCGTCGTTTCGTTTCAACGAGCAGTGGCTCTTGATCTACGAACCACGGTCAGGAGATTCGCCGAGAACGATGAGTGGCACTGGTGTACCTTCGGTGGTTTCAACGTCACCAACAAAGCGGGTTCGGAGGTCTTCGACCTCGCCGACTTCCGGGACTTCCTCAGCTTCCTCCTCTTCAAAGAGTAGCGCTGGCGACTTCCTCACGGATTTGGAGGGGGTCTCTAAAGACATAACCTTCATAGCAGCAGCGGCCTGTCGGGGTTCACCAGTCAGCAACGCGCCGGAATGAGCTGTAAAATGAGAACCAACTTTCTTGGAAGGGGTAGAAGCGGGCGACGCGGTAAGAATACTAGGCACAGCAGACATGACTTGGATAGATGCAGGGTGGGTAAGAGAGTGCGTGGACAGAGACAGGAGTGCAGAAGAAATATTTAAAACGTTGGTGGTGAGACGAGGGATTGAATTTCGGCGCGACGCGGCTTTAAACGCGTCGGTGGCCGTCACGTGGCATGAGCCATAGGCCAGTTGAAGTTCGAGTTTAACTTTTATGAGGACGCAGGGGAACACTTAAGCCTAAGAAGAGAGTATCGTGTTTCTATCTGATAAGGGACAAGGATGCGATAAAGACGGAGCCAGAACTGCAGTCTGGTCGCCGAAGGATCAGCGCCTGTCGTACGATTTCAACACCCGAGCCGAATAGGAGGTTCACAGGACAGTACCTTAGGTCTCGTGTCGAGAGACGAAGAATATGCGATGGCCATGCTTGCGGTAGTGAAGGCACACCAGAGTCGTGCTAGAATGTGAGATGAGATTTTTCCGAAGGGGATCCGAAGTTGCCCACCAATGGGTGACTTGTAATCCTCATCTTCCCCAGGCTCTTTCGTGATCACTATGACACCAACTCGTGGCCTATCCTTGCCGCAGAAACCTGTGGATTCATCAGCGTCATAGATGATATGGTTTTTGTCGGGCTGACGCCGTAGATGGGTGCCCAAGACTCGTTCAAACACATTTTCCGCGTCGAACCCGGTTTGTGGAGAGTATGACTCAAACAGCCGTTCAGACAAGGTCCGTGCAATCGCAGCACATATGATCTGTTCCCCAGTTCCTGTAATCCATCAATGCGGGGTCTCGGGGGTCCCGAGCAGTATACCAGACCTGATACGCTGCAAGTGACACCGATTCGGGAGTCGGACTGCGACCAGCACCCAGCACCAAATACTGCGGCCTGTTGTGTGTTAAAGAACCATCCGGGATAGCCACACCTTTCCCTCACCTCTCCGATCCTACCTGGATGCTTGAGGAGCAACCCACCGCTGTGGACTAGGTGAGCGCAAGAACGTGACAGAGTGATGTCAAACCTCGAAACTCCAGCGGCGAGTCTCCCATTTAAATCCCAGGAGATCGCACCCACGGTATCTTGCATTGGCATATCTGCACCCAGATCTTGCCGTGGGATGGAGGGTGGTGAACCAACGAGTATTTTCTTCCAATGGTCCCATTCTGAGACGCAGCGGGGAGCAACCAATGCTGCAGGGTCGCATGTAGGAACGTCCCTCGAAGCAGCGAAAGTGCGAGCGCCCTGCGAAACCAGCATCCTGCACCTTGGTGAGCGTGATCCTCGCCTCTGGTCGGGATTTTTACAATGGGGGAACTCGACCCAGAGGGGATGGCACCAGAGAATGCTCCAACACTGCATGCGCAAGCTGTATGGGATTTCGAATTCCTGATGTTCCCGTCAGGGTTTTTGGCGGTGTGTGATAATGAGGAGCTGACCGGACACGGCACCGACACTCCCAAATCCACCACTGTCGTTCATGATGGAAGCATCGCACTCAACTTGGCCATCGATGGTTAGATTGGAACCGTAGCCAGCATTTAGACAGGTGTCGTTTTCGAGGACGCTGATCGACGAGATCACGGCGTCCAGCGCAAACGAGCGGTGGTTCAGCGCAGTGATGGCCTCCGTGCATGCACTGGGCATTCAATACGTCTCTGGGAACTGAACGGAAGGTCCTGGAGACCTACAGACGCAAGGCCTGCTTGATTTCACCCGCTTTGGATTTCGATGATGGGTGATCGCCGGCGCCTCCGTGCACAGCGACGAGGAACATAGGCAGGGTATCTTCAACACCGCGTTTCTTGCTGAGTCCCAGCGCATTTCCGGCCTCCATAAGAATACCTCGAGAGAGGTTTCGAGGGAATAAGAACAATTGCCGGTTCAGGGCAGAGGGGTGCACGGCCGCTGTTCGCCGTCCGAGATGATGACGACGGGCATGTCCGGGTCGACGGACCTGGCATTCAGAGACGATTCGCACGCATAAAACCTGGCGGGGGATGTGTAGACGAGGGTTCACCGTGGCGGGTCTATAATGGAGCTGTAATACGATACAGATAGAAAACTATCGTCCGAGGACGTCGCAGACAATGAGCAAGGGCTGGTGAGCGTCGTCGGCAACGATGAACAGGTGGCCTCGCCGGCGCCATTCCAGGCATCATCCACGCGAGCTAACGTCGGCCAGCTCGCTCCTCTCCACGTCTTCTTCTCCCCCGTCCCCTTCGCCCGATGTTGTCCTTTGAATATGAGGAAGACGGCATCCACGACCCAAGCAACGCCATGGACCTCGATTCAGACGACCTTGACGACGCCCAGGGAGACATCGACATCGACGCCGACGGCGTCGTCGATTACGAACAAGGCGTTCCTCAGCAATACTCTTCACCTTACGAAGCACAGATAGCTTCTACATCAAGGACAACGGTAAGTGCTGATCTCATATCCTCCCTCGCCACGCATTTATATATGGCAACACCGTTAGACCCGCCCCACAGACGAAGACTCCGTTCGTCATTCCACACATTTCGCCTCGAACATATGCTCATGTTCATTAGGGATACGAGGATGACCCTCACGAGACCGAAGAGGAGGATGACGACGAGGAGGACGCCTCCTACGCCGACGAGGAATATGGCCCCAAGAAGAAAACCTCTAAGAAGAGGAAACAACCCCCCAAACCCAAAGGTACTGCCCGCCACCATATCATCCGGGTGTACGCGACTCACGAACCTCAAACCCCAGTCGTGTCGCGTCCGTCTCGTCCTCCCACAGAGTCCGACTCTGATTCAGATTATGGCTCTCGATCCAAGAAGAAGAAGAGAGCCCATGCAGGTGACGAAATTAGGGTGTCCACCAGAGGTGTAAGGATCCCCAATTATGTAGACGACGTTGAAGACTTCGAAACCTTCGAGGAGGACACACATCCCGGGTATTATTACACGGAGACCTTGGCGCAATATCCCCAGGAGGATGAGATCGAACAAGTTCTGACCCATACTCGTGATGAGGACAAGGAGGGCGACCCAGAGGATAAATTCCTCGAGAACATTGTAGGATTCTTCTGTCCTCTCCCAGCATTTCGCTAAATGACTTTGATAGCGGTTCCATATCAAGTGGAAGAACTTCTCCCACTTGCACAACACGGACGAGAAGTATGAATTCTTGAAGCGTTTCAAGGGCCTGAAGCGTGTAGATAACTACATCAAGGCCTACAAAGTCTACCAAGTACGCTTGAAGGCCCCAGATCTTTCAAGAGAAGACTACGAAACTCTCCTGCTTGACAAGGAACGCGAAAAGGAAGAACAGGAAAGTTACAAGAAGGTTGAACGAGTCATTTCCCAACGTCAGGCCGCCGATGGTCAGGTTGAGTATTTCTGCAAGTGGACCGGTCTGGGCTACGAGCACTGCACCTGGGAAACCCACGACACAATTAGGGCAACCTCCAAACCCCAAATTGAGGCGTATCAGAGGCGGGAGGCAGAGGGCAAGTTCCCATACCGCAGCACATATTATCCGAAAGACAAGCGGCCAGTGTTCGAAAGACTCAATTCCGATCCGGAATACCTCTCGGTGACCGGGGGCGAATTGAAGGATTTCCAACTCACTGGTTTGAACTGGTTAGCATACCTTTGGTCCAAAGGTTCGTTTTACCTTTTGATTCTGGTGTAACGTGCTTATCCGGTTTGACAGGAGAGAATGGAATCCTCGCGGATGAAATGGGCCTTGGAAAGGTGAGGTCGGCGCCCCATTGAATTCGCTAGTCCTTTGACGCGTTTTACAGACTGTGCAGTCTGTGTCATTCCTGTCGTACCTGTTTCACAGCAGGAACCAATATGGCCCCTTCCTTGTCATCGTCCCTCTCTCTACCATCACCGCCTGGCAAGCGCAATTTGCAACTTGGGCACCCGACATCAACGTTATCACCTACATCGGAAACGCTCTCGCCCGGGAGAACATAAGGACATACGAATTCGGGGAATCCCACAAGAAACTGAAGATGAATGTTTTACTTACCACCTACGAGCTCACTCTACGTGACGCTAAAGATTTGGGGGAGATCAAGTGGCAAGTGTTGATGGTCGACGAGGCTCACCGGTTGAAGAATTCCGAGAGTCAGCTGTACGAAGCGCTTCGCACGTTTTCTGCAGCCTCTAGGGTCCTGATCACCGGAACACCCCTCCAAAACAATGTCAAAGGTCAGTCCAGATTTCATACAACTGCCATGCCCGCTCTGAAGAACGTTTCAGAATTGCTCTCCTTGATGCACTTCCTCATGCCTGACAAGTGTGGGTTTTGTTCAACTCCGGATGGTTAAGAGCAAACTGATTTATCTTCACCTCGGCCCCATCCGTTAGTCCATCTTGCAAATGAATTCGATCTCACCGACGAGGATCACGAGGAGAAGATCAAGGAGTTGCACAAGCAACTTGAGTCGTACATGTTAAGGCGTTTGAAGCGTGATGTCCTCACATCTCTCCCGACAAAGAGCGAACGCATCCTCCGCGTGGAGATGAGTTCTTTGCAAACCCACTGGTACAAAAACATCCTGACGAAGGTCAAATAACTCCCGCGGTCTGGTATATATTTTCTAACATTGCGCCCAGAATTTCCAAGGTCTCGTCAAGAGTGCTAATGGGAACAACAACATCAGTTTGCTTAACATTGGTGAGGTTTTGCGCGTGCCTATCAGGATATTTGGTTGCTTATGTAATATCCTAAAGCTATGGAACTCAAAAAGGCCGCGAATCATCCCTATTTGTTTGATGGCGTTGAAGTTCGTACTGACAACCAGGAGGAGACTCTGAAGGGTATTGTCATGAACAGCGGGAAGATGGTCCTTCTCGATAAACTTTTGGCCCGTCTCAAACAAGACGGTCACCGTGTTCTAATCTTCAGTCAAATGGTTCGCATGCTCGACATTCTCAGCGATTACATGGCGCTCCGTGGCTACCAACATCAACGTCTGGACGGCATGGTGTCTTCGGACGCCAGGAAGAAATCCATCGCACATTTCAACGCCGCTGGCTCGCCGGATTTTGCTTTCCTGCTCTCAACGCGTGCAGGTGGTCTGGGAATTAACCTCGAGACTGCCGACACGGTGATTATATTTGACGTAAGCCGAATATCCCATCTCGATCGTCACCGTGATTCCTCATGTTCGTTTTACATGCCGCTGCTGCGTGCGTTTTCTGGTGACCTGTAGAGCGACTGGAATCCACAGAATGACCTCCAGGCCATGGCACGGGCCCATCGTATTGGCCAGAAGTCCCATGTGAGCGTGTATCGGTTCGTGAGCAAAGACACGATGGAAGAGGATGTCCTCGAGCGCGCCAAAAAGAAGATGGTGTTGGAGTATGCTAGTGGGTACCACGTTTCAGCTCCCCCCCTCTCTTTATCTTTCTAGTCCCCGTTTCCCCGCCATGCTCACGGATACATGCGCCGTCCAGTCATCAACCAAATGGATACTTCCCAAGCGCACCTCAGCTCGAAAGGCGGCCCATCTGTGAAGGATAACGGAAAAGCGAGCGATTTGAGCAAGGATGAGCTCCAAGCGGTCCTGAAGTACGGTGCCCAAAAGATGTAGGTGTATTTATCCTTCCCAGAGAGTGATAACCCCCAACCTTCCTTCGCCTTTTCTCCCAGATTCGACAAAGACGACAACCAGCAGAACCAGAAACTCGATAACATGGACCTCGACGACATTCTAAACCATGCCGAAGACCACGAAACCTTAGCTTCCAGTGGCGCTGGTAGCACTTCCATGGGTGGAGAGGCCTTCTTGACACAGTTCGCCTCTGTCAGCGACGTCAAGAACGACATGAGTTGGGAGGACATCATCCCTCTGAAGGAGAGGCAGAGGCTTGAGAGTGAGGAGGAGAAGCGACGGATCGAGGAGGAAGTTGCTGCACAGGCGAGGGATCGGAAACGTGCGACAGCCCCTGTGTCATACGAGGGTATGGATGTCGATCACGCCGGCTCGAGTTCCGCTGCCAAGAAGCCTAAGGCTCCTGCTCCTCCTCGCAAGACGGCCAGCCAGAAGGCGATGGAGCTCAAGGAGCGGGACATTCGTGTCTTGATCCGCAGTATGCAACGATGGGGCGACATTCGACAGTGTTATGATGTGATAGTGCGTGGTTGCCTTGCTCGTTGTTGCTCTACCCAGCTAACATTACTCCAGGTCCAAGAAGCCAAGTTAGCCAGCAAGGATAGGGGCATGATCACGGACGTCGCCGACGACATCGTGGAGATCTGCACCCAAGCTGTCGAAGAAAGCAACACGTCGAAACGGGCGAAGATGGATGCTGGCGAAACCCTCAGTAATGCCCAGAAGAGCAGGGCGGTCTTAGTCACGTACAGGAACGTTGGGAACATCAATGCAGAGACCGTGGTCAGCCGCAACCGCGATCTTAAGCTCCTCCATACACTCCTCGGTGACATGGGCGACTCAGTTTACGATTGGACCATCCCTGTCGACAATATCCGACCTGTACTGAACTGGTCTGGTCGCTGGGGTCCTCAAGAGGATGCTATGCTCCTTGTCGGGGCCTTCGTCTACGGGTTCGGTAACTGGGAGGCGATGCAGAAGGACCCCAAGCTTGGCCTTGAAGGAAAGTTCTTCCTCGAGGAGGCGAAGAAGGGAGAGGACGCATCAACGAAGCCGATTCCGAACGCCATCCATCTCGTTCGACGAGGTGACTTCTTGCTTGGCATTCTGCGGGAGCACGACGAGAAGTACCGTTCCTACGAAAATAACATGAAGAAAAAGGTCCACACCGCTTCGCCAACACCGGTTGCGTCCTCCTCTCATGGAACGAAGAGACGGGCGGACTCCAGTGAGATCGGACACTCCGTTGACGAAGGAGGATCGAGAAAGAGGAAACGCAGAGCAACCCCAACGTTCACTGATTCTGAATCTTCCGACGAATGGTATGTCTCGTGTCATGTGTTATTTGTCCGGCTTTCTGATTGGCGTTACAGCCCATCGATGGACGAGGCCGCGACCAAGGAGGAACTCCGACCGGTCAAGAGGCAATTGAAGGACCTCAAACTTTCTGGCGAGGACATGCCTCGAGAAAAGAAAGTCACGATCCTGAAGGATTCACTCTCTGCGATCGGCCGAAGGATAGAAGTCGTCTTGAAAGCTAAAGCCGCTGCTGGGGAAGATGCCGTTCGGTGGAAGAGACACCTGTGGACGTACGTTTTCCTGGCTCTCAGAAGGCGGCGGTGTTTTTGATGTTTTCCACCCCAGGTTCGTCACGCTGTTTTGGCCGAAGAAGGTCAAGGCGTCAAAACTTGAAGAAATACACGGGAAGATGGTTATGAAGGAGAGCATCGGCACCAAACAGCCTCCAGAGGTACCAAAGAAATCTGTTGGTAGTAAGACAAACGGTTTGACCAACGGCAAAAGCGTGCGATAGTTTCCCCGTTGATCAACGTCCGCTCTCCAACCATCGCTCTTCACGTTCCTCGCTTCTTGTCGACATCCTGTGTTGTATGGTTTTTATTGTTGTTTATCTTGTTCTTATTCTCGTTATTGTCTCTTTCACCCCCCATCTTCAGTAATAATCGCCGACTGTATATATCCTCTCAAGAGATGATATCGATGTGCATTAGTTATTTTGTCAAATCGAGGTTCATTTGGTTGTAAATTGCTTGGCTCCATTATTTACACGTCTTTCCTGATTTCCGAGCTTCCTCTGGTGAGCTCCCTCCGTGCACGATGGTCCAGGTACCCTCTGGAGGAGCGGTGGCACTGGGTTGGACCAAGTGTAGATCCTAAGGACTGTAAAGGGCCCGGAAAGTTGTATCAAATCTGTCAAAACGGGGACAGAAGTCAGCTAACGATCTTCGCGGGATATTTGCGTGAGACACTCAAGGTTGTCACTTACCCTTCCAATCTGTGGGACTGATCCCTATCACCGCAGCCCCGACCAGGACCTCGCTCCCGCCAGGCGCCTGTGTAGGGACCTCTCTCACCACGAACCTCCCGTCAACGGCAGCCTTGGCTGTCTGAGGTGTGCGGATTGGTATGGTATCCGTCGTGGTTATGTTCAGATTGGAGACGAGGGGCTCGAAGGCACTTATATGCCCCCGACTAATGATCCCGGATGACCAAGAAACCAGCCCAGTCCTCGGCCAGTTCGTAAGGACCCCCCCTGCAAGCAATCCCAAAGGAGGGTATGCTCGTCCGTGCGAGGTCTTAGACCAAGTGTTCCCCGTGATACCTCACGAAGGCGACGCGACACCCGATTATGCCCATTACCAACGGCGGGAATATCGCAAGTCCCCCTGTCCGTTATCTCAGACAGGTGAGGTAACGGCCATTCCTTTGTTAAAGGAAACCCGCGAGTGAGCTTTTAAAGCTAGTAGAGCCACCGAAAGTCATTTGAAGTCCATTTAGGGCAGTAGCAGCCTGAGTGCACGATCTACGCAGGACTGAGACATGGGCGTACGTTAGATGTTTAGGGGTGAGTTAGACAGGTTGCTTACCACCTGTACCCTCCATAGACCTCAGATGAATAAGAGGCGCTGCGAAGACCTGCAACCGCGCAACCCAGGTGGAGATGCTGAGATGTTTGGCTACTATCCTCAACACGGGCATCAGGGTCCACCGTCCAACGGTGGTGGTCAGAGCCATCCAAGTAAGGAACATGGAAAGAGTGACGCTCACTCCGAATCCGATCATCCCTCGACTCTGAACGCGCGTACCATCTCTCCAGGCTCTCACCCGTCCCAATCCCTTTCCTCTCGATAATACTCCACGATGGACAGCTCGTTCGCCATCACCGGAAAGGGATACGTGATCGTCGCCGCAGACATGACCGCTTCACGGTCAATCGTAAAAATGCAGACCAACGAGGACAAAATCAAAGTCCTCGGCTCTCACCTCCTCATGGCCTTTTCAGGCGAACCAGGCAAGCAGTTCAACGTCCCCTCTCAGTTCCCCGTGTGAGCTCACTCCCGGTCGCCTGTATGGATCATTTGCATTCGAACGATCAACCGGAAATACAGGCGATACCGTACAATTCGCCGAATACGTCGAACGTAACATCCGTCTCGCCCATATCCGCAATACCTACCCCCTTCCGCCCCCCTCTGCCGCCTCTTGGATTCGCCGCGAGCTCGCAGACTCTCTGCGTTCCAGATCACCTTACGCAGTTAATCTGCTCGTGGCGGGGTACGATCTCTCTACTCATGAGCCGAAACTCTACTGGATCGATTACCTGGGAACGATGGCCATCGTGCCGTTCGCCTCGCACGGATATGGGAGCTATTTCGCCCTGAGTTTACTTGATAAGTTCGTGCTCAGTATCTGTGTGAAGCAAGAACGAAATGTTAACATGGCCGCTATAGGTACCACGATCCAGAGGCTACTGTGGAGGAAGGATTGGCGACCTTACGGAGGTGCATAGATGAGGTCTCCAAGCGGCTGGTCGTCACTCCCGGAAAGTTCAAGGTGAAGGTCGTTGACAAGGACGGCGTCCGGGAAGTTGAGCTTTAACCATTACTGTTCTCTCCTGTTCACCCAATGTAATAAATCCGTTGTACGATTTCCACGAGCACAGCCTGGGATAACCACGGTGAAACAGATATCTTGCATTGACGCTGGAAGCAAGCACGCCCATTCTACCTACGATACGCTACCTAACATATGGTGTACAAGAGATCGTCTGGGAAAGGAGAGACGGTGGAGAAATGTTACAGAAGCTACATAATTAGCGGGTTAGTCGTCTCGTCATCAGTGTGGAAAGTCGGGAACAATGAAATGGGTTTTCTCTGGGGAGGAGGGAGGAGGGGGATCGCGTGTGGACGTAACTGCGAAGACAAGTACTATCTGGTCTTGCCAGTACTTGGACCAGCTTCGCGTAAGCTGTGTACAGCGTGAGTTTATATACATCATTCAAGTGCCCGCACTACCCACTCTCTGTTCGATACCCGGATGGCTGGTTTGAGGGCGGAGGAGCTGCGTTTCTTCCGGGGGAATTCAACGCTGACGACAGTAGGCGCAGGTGCAGGTGGAACGATATCTGTGTAAGCTTTGGTCGCTGATGGTCGCGTGGGTGCTGGGTACGATTTGGATCGTTCGATAGGCCTGAGTCCAGATGCTAGTTGCCAAGACGCGATGAGATACCGATTGCAACGAACGCGAAGGAGGACGACGCACCCTCGAGCAATTTTGCGTCTGCCTCTTTGTGAAAACTATCCACCAAAGCCGCGTACCGCTTTACCTGCCAGCCCATCTGCTCTGCGCGGGCAGCGTTCCCCTGTGACAATGCCCACTTTTTCTCTTCCTTGAACCTCCGCCGTTCCGTGTCAGCCAGCGACGCCTTGGCGCGTAAGTTGGCGACTTCGCGTTGCAGCGGTGTCATCTTGGACTTGGGATGGATGAGGTCCGAAGAGGTGATGGAGTCTGCAGTGATGATGGAGCGCGATTCCCAGTCCCGCATCCTCTTGAAGTCTTCCAGCTTCTCGTCCTTGTGCTTGGCGCGTCTACTCCGCTCCCGGTCTCGCCAACCACCCCGAGCCACTTCCTTCCCCTTGTCTCTCACCGGCTCTACGCGACTATTGCTCCTGGAAAACTGTACCAACCGCCTGCTTGGCTTCCTTCGATGGTGGTGTCCTGAAGTCGGCAACCCCGCCGTGCCTCCAAAAATGGCTGGGCGTCTACTCTCGTCCTCGAGAAACTGGGATGCGATGTCCGTGATGAGGATGCCAAGGGCGACACCCAACAGCGTACACGCGCACCTGCTCGTGTCCCAGGTTTGCACAAAGTCGATCAAGAGCCTGCCGAGGATCCCGACAGACGCGGCCCAGGCGAATTCGACTTGCCGCATGAGGAGGTAGTAGACGGCGGTGCCCTGCCACAGGCCTAGAAAGACGAAGTCGGGGATGGTCGAGGAGTCATAATGGTAGACGAATTTGTTGACGAATATTCGTGCCCCCAGCCCAAGAAAGAGTGAAGGTGCAGTGGTGATGTACATGTCTTGAGCGTTCTTGTTCGAATAGGCCGCTGCAAGTGGAACTTGTTTGCGGTTGTTTGTTGCCTGCCAAATGTCCATATCAGCACTTCCCCAGGACAAGACATGCTCCTTTGTTTCCAGAATAATTCGAACAATGGCCCTGTTCCCCAGACCAGAGGTGAAGACGGACGGTGAGTAGAAAGGAAGAAGGGAAAGGTACACCGTCCAGATCGAAACTACGGGAAATGAATATGTGACATAGTGGGCGGCCCCCACTTGTCTCCTTGACGAAAGCGCGTCCTGAACTCTTCCAACTTCACACATGTTCACCTACGCGTGTATTGGTCGCGTCCAAGGTCATGATTCACTTTTTGACACCCGTCGCTGATGTCGCCCAAGTGTTGGGAATACCGCAGGCACGTTCCACACAGTTCTGCCAACGTTCTCAACTGGTTCATACATGGGATTGTTCTTCGTGGTCTTGATCAAGCCCGCCTTGTGTATCAGATTGGGAACCGAAGAACTGTGGAACCCTTCTTTGCCACTGCTGTCGAACCTTCGAGGAGCACTGGACGTGCCATTGATACGGAGGCGACTTATCAGGCCTTTTTTTGTGTGCTCCGTGGCACTGCTGTTGGATAAATTCGAGCGCGGGACAATGTGTGAAAGAGAAGTTCTCATCAGATTAGGTTTCCCTTCCATCGCTCCCGTCACCTCCCGCTGAACTGCGGCCAGCTTCTGCCACCTCACCCGCCATCTCGACTTCTCTCGTGTCCTTGGTGCATGTTGGACGAGCTACAGCTTCGGAAACCAAACGATAATGGTGTCTCTCTTCTCCCACGTACCATGTATCTACCAGAGCTGGACATGGAGATCACGATTCCTCCTCCCGTCAAAGTGCCTCGCAGAGAATTGCCGGCGAACACCATCGATATCGACTCTCGGGTAAAACTCCTCAGGACTTCTGTGGCCTTTGGTGGTGTTAGCTTTCCGAAACCTTGCCCTCTACCCAAACCACCCAGGTAGGGTTTTTCCCCTCCAGGTTCTCAAGCTGACTGATGCGGGTCGTCCTTAGCCCCCTCAGGCGCGAACTCGCCAGGGGATGTTTTTAGACTATCTTGATGATTGATGACCGGCACGTATATATTACCGGGACTTCTTATTTTGCACCTCACGTCGGTAGACGGAGAACTTAGAGCATCGCACACCTTAGAATATCTCCATCTTGCCCGTTTTCACTCTCTGCCCCTTTTTTTTTCGCACTACGTAGACCGTGGATTTTAGCCTTTTGACCTTATCCGCGCACGTGAGTACGATGTCTTGAACTTTCCACCAACTTGGGTAGACTGATCGCTGGACTGCATAGTTTACAGTAAGTATCTGCATTATACGGTAGTTAAATACGTGTAGTTAGAAATACACCCCGTCGTCTGTATGACGGTGGAGAGGGGAAAGGAATGGCGAACAACACTGGAGGTCCCTAGATCTCTGCGTCGACGTAGTTGGCCATGGGATCTTCCATCCTGCTCCTGCTCATCCTGTACGCCTCTGTGACAAGAGTCAGCACTCGCACAATTACATCATGTGTCGGCTTCTTACCAAGCTGTTCCTCTGTGATTTCATGCGACTCATCTCCCCTCGCACGTTTCCCTGACCGACCTTCGTCATCCCCCCGTGCCTTCCGCTTCTTCTCTTCCTTAAGAGCCCGAGCGAGTCGCTCCTTGTCAAGCTGGGCCTCTCCTTCACCCACGCGTTCCTTGCCGAACGCATTCTTTGCAGCTGTCCGACGGTCCTCTGCGTCTTTTGATGACTCCTTTGCCGTCTCCGCGGGTTGTGGCACCGTTTCCACAGGTTTGGATGAGGCCAGCAGGTTTTTTGCGCTCGATGCGGCAGTGGCTTCAATACCCGCTTGACCCGTACAGTACGAGATGTGAACCGTGGAGTGACAGCAAGCGTAACCCCATGAGCTCATCGAAGGATCGTACCACGAGCCCCAGACGTGTGTATGGTTGTTGATGTACACTGGAGTAAAGTGATTAGCACGGCTGGAAGTCCCATAACCAACTGCACTTACCATCTTCTGCGTATTTTGACCTCACCTTGGCACGTTCCCTTCCTTTCAATACTCGACCGGTTTGCGAGTACTCAATGTAGTCCTCCGTCTGACCGAGTAGTAACTCCTTCGGTCCCTTCTCCAGGTACTCTTCTCCACCGTACTTGCTCAAAATACTTCCTTTGTTCGTCTCTTTGAGCTGCTCCTTTTTCTTCACAAATTGTTTGTGTAAGATCTCTCCTTCCGTTGGGTTGGCATGGACGTGGATGTCGTGACCGCGTTGGGCAGATTGCCATGCGAAGAGTTGAAGGTTCTGTACTTCATTGGCTTCACCCGTTCCACGAGTGAAGTTCTCTCCTGAGAACTGTGACTGGGGGTGTGTTGGTGATGGGTGCGTTAAATGTCAGGGAAAGAAAACACGTACATCCTCTGGCATTTTTTCACCCTCTGGGTTGTCACGCATCGAACGTGTCTTTGGGTCATAGTAGGCACTGGATGGGTCAAGGTTAATGAGGTACTTGGCGGTGTCCTCTCGAATACGAAGGTTCCGGACGGTGATACGCGTCTTGGTGTCCAATTTCTGGCCAACAGCATCCGCGGCATCAGCGTACTTCTCCTCGTCTTCGTCCTCGTCGTCACTCGAACCGAAATCATCATCCTTGCGTTCGGTCTTTCCGGCCTTAGCAACCTTCCGTACCGCAGCAAGGTCTGTAGTCGTCTGTTTGTCGATCTGTTCCTCTCTCAACTTCTGCCGTGCTGCCTCCAGCGCTCCATACTCCTCGTAGATTTTGGCGTGCTCGGAGGCATCGTAGCCGTTCCACCTATCCCGCTTTGCAGCGTATCCGGTGGAAACATCTTGAATAACCTCGTCCGGGGCAATGTCCTTTTGTGTGAACTTGGCCCCCTTCTTCCGTGGTCGTTCGAGACAGTCTTGCTTCTTGTGAGTTATTGCACCACAGTTCTCGCATGCGCCTTTTCGGTATTTCTTCGCGACCGGACCGGTAATGGCTCCTCGGTCGTACCATTTGTCGAGTTTGTCGGAAGAGCTGTCGTACTCGGGTCGACGTTGGTGGGAGAGCGAGGGCCCTCCTGTATCCAAGTACCATGGTGCTTGGGCGATGTACTCTGGGGGAGTTCGGGGCCATACGTAAGCCGGATGACGCTAAGTGAGCAAAGTGGTGAACGCACGAGGAATGTGGGGGTTAATGGCCTTTCCCTCCTCGTCCAAAGCAGCTGGAGCTGTGCCAGCCTTTCGAGCCGCATCGAGATCCTTTTGTCTGCGGAATTCCTCGCGAGATAACTTTCCTGGTCCTGCAGGCCAAATCAGATGGGCGAAAGTTGTGACAGGTCAGTTCTGCGCACCTGTACCAGAGGCCATGATGGCGCGGGTGAAAGATCGACTTACTAAAACCGGAAGCACGATCATGCTCAAATCTCATCACGTGTTCTGGCCACAACGCGTCTTAGTCGCGATCCTCCACCACCCCCGCTGCTAGATGACCACGCACATTGGGGTCCTGCCTACGGATATAGTGGACGTCGTTACGAGCCAGCTGCAGGACCAGCCGAGGTTTTTACGCCTTCCTCATCCACGTACAGGTACGCGCCAGCTTTGTATAGACAGACTGAAAGGCTCAGCAGCGACTAGGCGTCCCTTCGTTATTTTTACCTAGCAAAGGGCGAGATGCGGATGACTCTCTGGATACAATTCTGGAGGTTCATGCAATCGCGCCTCCCAACCCTCGTTCTTGGTTTATGGGTGAACAGGTGATCGAAGGCATGTACTACGTTCCGATGTCGAGTTTCGGTGTTAAAACTATAACGAAGATGGAAAGCTGCTGTTGATGACTCCAGTTGACCCGGTATTCCTCTTAATCCCGATAGTCAGAGCCGTTTATAAGGTGAACGCCCTCCTTCGGCCATCTGTGTCTTGTTTTTAATGTGCAATAGGAGGGATCACCTGCGAACTTCCGTCCCCTAGATGACATCTTGGACGACGCCGTGACGGCGCTGACAAGCCAGAATGGCAAAAATACTCCACTTGATCTACAACTCTCCCGTCACGATCTCGTGATGTTCACGTCGATGAAGTGTGTCGCAACTGCAATGAAACACCTTTGTGAAGTGAAAGGTAATACGCTTTTGCTTCCTGTGCTACATCTTGCTTACCTGGCGGTCAGAAATCACACCGGAAATCAGGGTCCACCGGTTTTCAATGCAGATCCTCGTCAATTATCTCAAAAAGAAAGTCACCAGATTGGTCGCAGCGAACGAATTTCGAGAGTCCCTGACGGTGGTTCGCATACTGGCGAAGGATGGACTTATGGAGGATGGGAAAGAAACGCTGCTTGAGGGTGAATTGCATCCCGAGATTTGTTATGCACCTCGCTAATACTTTTCTAGCCGGGCGCCTCAAAGCCGCCTGTGACATTGTCGCCCACCATCTGCCTTCAGATGTGAAAGTTGAGCTGATATCCACCTATGAGTATGCCAATCCTTCGCTAGGGTTTTGTCGGGATGCTGAGTTTTTGCCAGTTTCTCGGCCTTGGACGTTCACGTGAAAATGGTTCAAGAAGAGTTGGCCGCGATGACGGTTGTCGAGACCGAGAAGGGAAAGAAAAAGGTCACAAAAGACGCGAAAGTTGCGACGACGAAGGCCGACGCCCAAGAGGGGATGAGCAAGAAACGCAAGGCCAAGGAATCGCACGGTGTGGAAGTGTTGAAGAAGGTGAACGTTGAGGGGATGCAGAAGATATCCAACTTCTTCCAGAAGAAGCCCAAAACCTAGCGTGACAGACCTGTATCTCACGTGTTTGACTGTCACGCGTCCTTTATCAGTGCACCGTTTCGATCTCTGGTTCAATCTCAAGTTTTCCTGTCTTCAACCGCCATCTGCTCGTTTTTCCCTTGTCCTTGTCGCCCCCCTCGCTGTGCCTTTATGTCTTCGTCGAAGGGATACGAATCTCGCGCTGTTCAAACAACGTTCTCTCCGCCCCGCTCTCCTTGTTCTGTCGTTTCTCCTCAGCCTTCGCCTATAGACAGCGGCCCCCAGTCTGAAATACCAACATCTACCGTCGAGTCTTTGCTTGAGACACCAGATAATCCCTCTCAAAATTCTGATGGTTCTCTTGTGTCCTATCTGTCCACCCCGGACCGTTCCATGACCACCAGTCGGCGAGTCTTCAAGACCAGATTACCGCCAAACTTCCCCTCCCGCGTAACCCATACGATCAGCCAGCGAATCACCTCTTTGCCAGAAACAGCCCCATCATTCTCAGTCAAGTCCCAGATCTCATCTCAGCAGCGTATCGTGACAATGCCAGAGGACATCCGGTCTCGGAGATTGGAAAAGGATTTCGTTCTTTATCCGCCCGAATACGAAGATTCACCCATCGAAACCTCGAACTCGTTCTCAATAAGCGACGGAAATAGTTCTTTTGCTCGAGCCGACGCAACTGGGACAGATATTTCCCACTCAAGCTCATCCCCTTCGTCCCCAGACTCGGTGGTGATCATCCAGAACAGGTATCGGATCTCTCAGGCATTCTTGCGCCAGACCAGCGTTCAAGTGAAGGCGAGAACCGACGAGGGTATGACCGAAACAATTCAGTGCGAATACCGCTGATCCTTCTATCTCGCAGATTGGATGACTTGGGCAAGTTCTCCACCACGTCCAATCCCCGCACTCCACGGGCCGTCTTCCCTTCCTTACGCCCGTTGTCCATCGTAAGCAGGGTGTACAGTTGATGTTTAAATTCCTGACACATCATCTTCAGTGGCGCGGAGGGAACGATCATTGAAGAACAGGACAACCTGCCGAGGATGATTTGGGGACTAGATCAGGACACCGCCAAACCTGGGATTACGCCATCCGAGTCCCCTCGTCGCACTTCCGAAACTACTCCGGCTGCCGGGAAAGTTTCCCGCGTCGTTGCGTCACAGAACCCATTCGTGACTACTGACATAGAAGATACCACGACTTTGGCGGAGCAGAAAACCCGCCACCCCAACTTCATTGAACCAATTGACTTGGGACCCATGTTGGCTCCTCACATCCAGGAACACACGTACCAGCCGCCTCAGATCGGCACCACGGGTGGAACTTCTACTGGGGTCACTAACATTCCGTTCCAGCAAAAGACCCATCACGAACGACATTCCAACAGGAGGCAGGAATTAGGGGTTGGTCTCAAGCCCTTACCTCGCAGACACGAAAACTTCAAGAATGCTAAACCACTCGTTTCAACTCAAACCGTCGTGGGCTCCTCCCTCCCGATTATTGTCCTTGAATCTCAACCTCAGTCCATTTCTGTTCCCACGAAACGCCGTCAATCTGCCATGGAGATTGCTCAACAATACCGCAAAAATCAGGGCCTATTCCAACCGGTGACCCAATCTCAGCGGTCTTCGAATTCCCCCTACCCTCCGGCATTGCAAGCGATACACCTTCCCGTTCTGTCTGCTGAGGTCTCTGAATTGTCTCTATCAAATCCAAATCGAGTATACAATCACTCTGCGGATGAAGTCTATCTGGCACCCTCGGCTGCGATCGATTCGCAGGCGATCTCTGCTTATGGCTTACACCATGCTGCTGGCTTGTCTCGCGCTCATAAGGCTTTGGCTTCTCCAGGTTCTGATCTAGGTTCTTACCCTCGTCCCCCGCCGAATACTCCCATGAATGCGCTGGCGAAATCCCGTACGGCCAACATCCCTTTTCAGATAAATCACCTCCCTGCGTCTCCTGATTCACCGTCTACTGCTATCCGATCCCTCCAGCACACTAAAGTGGCACCCTTGACTCGACTTACTCATCGCCGTCTCTCCGCCGTACTCGAAGCGCCTGAAGACCAGAACGCGGGTGTCAGCATTCGGCCATTGTCTCCGCCGCCGTTCCAACAAAACTTTCACCTCTCGCGACCCCTTATCCCTGATGGAACAGCTCACCCATCGAGTTGCGCAAACCCTACAAAGAATCGGCAGAATTACTACTATCAACTCGAGAACCTGTCTAAGGCTAATGCTGCTCTCCTTTCTGAAGACTTCGCAAAGTTGACTGTGGAGCCGTTCACTCCTGGTTGGATTCAATCTCAGGGCCAACCCAGTGGATCGCTTGTGAATGGACGCCACGAGGTTGCGAAGGTTGATTCGCAACCAGCCCAGCGGGGTCATAAGACCAACAAGACGGTGTCTCATGGAAAGGCAAGAGGCCCAGGGCAGAAAACCCAACCCCAAGGTCAAGCTCCAGGGAGGAAGAACCGTTCCAAGAAGAAGATCGCCAACGGTATGATGGTCATTGCGGCATAGAAGTGAGCGGGTTCCTCCTGTGGTAAGACTGCTGCGTTGAATTCGTGGTATGTTTCGATGGCTGATTTCTTGGTAGTTCTTCCTTTTCTGCCAAAAACCTTGGGTCGGACACGTTAACCACGGCAAAGGTTATCGATTGTATTTATATTGTATTTGTATTGTAACAATGTAACCGAGCGGCCGGTTTCAAATATCGACGAAACAATCGATGGTCCCCAAAAAACCCATCATCGTACCTTAAGCCTTAGTAAATAAGTCTGTGAACTTTTCGACGGGGAGCTTGTAAAGCTCAGCAGAGTTCTCGACCATGTCGAGAATCTTCTTCTGAGTAGCCTCGTCAAAGTGGGGCTTGATGTGGCTATTCACAAACGCGTAAGAATCGACGATGCGATGTTACGAACAAGAGCAAATCTTACTTCTTGAATTTTGCCATTAAGAGAGGGGTGCCCTCAGCCCTCCTCCTCCTATGTCCGACGGGGTACTCAACCGAGATCTCGTCGAGGACGGTACCATCATTCAACTCGATGGTGATGGCGTTTCCGATGGACCTCCTCTCGGGGTCATGGTACTCAGTGGAGAAGGCGTCATCCTGGACGCAAGTTATCTTCGCACGGAGAGCGTCGATTCGGGGGTCGGCGGCAGCGGCGTCGGTGCTACACAGGGGTCAGCGACCAGTAGGGAAGGAGGCATGGAAAGGGTACATACTAGGATTGAGAGGTCAACTCTCCGAAAATGAGAGGATAGGCAACCATGTAGTTGATATCGTGGCTATATGCGCAAAATTAATGTTAACGAGTGCCCACGAATCTCATGCGAATGCACCCACTCTCGGTCGGCAAAGTTGGCAAGAGGACCCTTCTTGTTGATGATCCTCATGGCGGCCTCCTGCGTCCTGATCCTGACGCTCTTGATGTCATCGGAGGTCTTTCCAAGAGCCTTGAGCTTGTCGTGGAAGGTGTGGGCAATCTCGACGGCGGTCTGAGCGTGGAACTCTGCGGGGAAGGAGATCTTGAAGAGAACGTTCTCCATGATGTAAGATCCGTAGGGGCGTTGAAACTCAAATGGCTTGCCCTTGAAGAGGACGTCATAAAAGCCCCAGGTCTTGGCGGTCAAGACTGAGGGCATGCCAGTCTCGCCTTTCTTGACGAGGAGGGCGATGTTCACGGCACGAGCGCAAGCATCACCGGCAGCCCAGGACTTCCTGGACATGGTGTTGGGAGCGTGACGGTAGGTACGCAAAGACTGGCCATCAGCCCAGGCTTGGGAGATGGCGTCGATGGTTTGGTCACGGTTGAGACCCAAGAGCTTGGAGACAACGGCGGTACTGGCGACCTTGACGAGGACGACGTGATCGAGACCGACGCGGTTGAAGGAGTTGAGGAGGGCGAGGCATCCTTGGATCTCGTGAGCTTGGATCATGCTCGTGAGAATGTCATGGACGGTGAGTTTTTGGCCCTGACGGGCGAGGTGATCAGCCACGGCGAGGATGGCACCCAGGTTATCGGATGGGTGACCCCATTCTGCGGCGAGGAAACAGTCATTAAAATCGAGCCATCGGATCATCGTTCCAATATTGAACGCGCCCCTGATGGGGTCGAGCTCGTAGTTAGTTCCGGGGACTCGAGTACCTTGATCGTAGGTAAAAGAACCGCATCAGTATCATCGGACCATAGGGAACAGCGAAGAGACACACCATTTGGCACAGTGGTTCCCTCGACGACTGGCCCAAGGAGTTTTGAACACTCGGGGAACCTCAAACCCTCTAGACCACACCCAATGGTATCGATAAGACAGAGCCTGGCGGTCTCGTACGCGAGCTCCGAAGTGATATTAAAGCCGAGCACGTAGTCAGCGATGTCCTGAATGACCTGATCTGGGGTCGGACGAACGGCAGATTCGGCGTGAGCGGACATGTTCCTGGTGTATGCGGGCAAGCTGAGGGCGGAGAGCGAAGTGGACGTCGGCCGACTGAGAGCCGAGCGAGAGAGTCTGAGTGCGTTGGCGGTCAAGGACGCTCTGGTCGAAATTCCACTGGCATTTGAAGGTCGCAAAGGCTGAGAGCGAGAGGCGACGCGGTTGAGGCGAACTCGAGAGAGCATGCTATCTGACCCAGGAGGGAGCAAGAGGATATGAGAGGGAGAATTCCTGGAGAATTCTGTAGTGTCGGCTATTCCATCCTCCCCGATCGAGAACGGAGCTTGGAGACTCCGCTATATCCGATTCACGTCCGGCAGTCGATGGCTAACCCAAACAGCATCCTCGCTTTCGAGTCCAGGTTTGGCCCTCAGTCAAACCCTATAGACATCGCCGCTTTCGTGCGGTCAGCGAGCAACCAGACACAGTTACAAGCCGACGAAGTGGACAACGACGTTATCCAAGAGTGCAGGTGCGTCATCTTCCTCCCAAACTCCTCTCAAACCCTGCTTCAAATGGAATTCACAAGGACCAGCGCAGCGTGGAAGACCTGAAATACTCTCTGGAGGATGTCTTGAACAACCCTCGTCTTGTGGCGCATGTTCTCAAGAACCATGAATTTACCGTGAACGCGATCCACGAGTCCGCAGACACGTCTGGAAAGCGGAAGCGTAGGCGGATGAATCTGCCAGAACCCGCATTCGAACACCCAGAGGTTACCGCTCTACAACGGAAACTCGACGCAGTGAAACTCAAATCTTGGCCGTACCTTCTGGATTCTGCCGCGTTTCTGCGTGGTCCGAGGTTCACGGACCTCAACCCATTCACAGAACCCGTATGTAAACAGACACACCCAACTGCGGCTCGGCCATTCCTTTCCACTGAGGCTGGTTCCGTATTTCTATCAGAAACGGTCATCGTCCTCGAGCTCGGCTGCTGTGTCCTCACACAACGAGGCTGTGTTGACCGTGACGGTGTTTCACCGACTGCAATACCGGTTGACTGCTGTGGCCCGGAGCTCCCAACACGCTGCGTTGTCTTCCCAAAGTCTTGGCGATCTAGTGAATTGTATACCATGCGTATCAAATGAGATGCCAGAGGAGGTTTATGAGGATGACGAGTTGGTTGGATATGACCCGAACACCATCCACAAGAACCCTGGTACTGTTGTACTCATCGAAGGTGTGCTTTACGGCGATGACGGAGGAGAGCAGGATTATGCAAAGTGCGCCATTTTCGCAGGCCGTTTTCCGACTTGGGCTCACCCTCCGTTTGGTATATATAGCAAGCTACTAAAGCAACTCGAGGAATTATCTCTTGACCAACTCGATCCGCTGGTCAAATCTCCGACCTCACTCAGCTCCACACCACTCTCCTCTCTCTCATTCAAACTCAACAAACCGTATTGGTTCCTCCACCAAGGAAACTGCGAGCACTTCCTCGCGTTCGATCAGATCAGGTCAGGAATCGGCTCTGGTGCCTCCGCGATCCGGTGCTGATACCAGTCCAGGATGCTTCATCCAACCGATCCCAAGGAAGGTTATCCACTGACACTCCAAATCACTCCTCCTCAACTCGACCTCTGTCGGGGCTGTTCTCGTGTCCCCGCAGTTTGGTCCATCGTCGGTGATGTGCGGTTAGGCGAGAGCCCGTGTCCGTTGTGCCACCCCTGTTGGGCGATGATGGGTATGCCAAAGGACGAACAGGCAATTCAGGGAATTATCGTTGTTCCGTTACCGAGGCATGTGGCAGGTTGGAGGTAGTACCAAGGGCGGAGCCAGAGACAATTGTACGGTGCTCGTAGTAGACGACGGCATCGGATTAACAGCAAGACAAAAACACAAGGTAATAATAAAAGTATATGTGTGATACATGTGTGTATGGGTCCAATGAATGTGTCCTTGAGTCGCTCTCCCTCCCGTCCCCGACAAAACTTCCGGGATGGCTTCCTCTTTGGTATCTAACCGCCAGTCGTCTGAACCAGAACGTGACCGCACGGAAAACCACTTACACCTTCCCGTAGGAAGGCAGGTAACTTGCCGCTGGAGGGACATGATCATGCACTTGTTTGTAACCCCCCTTGCCACCGACTGGCACACCCTGCATGAACCGCCCCCTCTTTCCACCCTTCTGTTTAAAATTAGCCCTCCTCCTCCTGCAGAAGCACAACGCGACGAGCAAGATCAAGAGGAGTCCACCGATAGACGCTCCAACGGCGATGAGGATCGTCTTGTGCTTATCGAGCCAGCTGGAGAAACCGCCATCGCTGTTGGCCGCCTTGGCGTCCGGCGGTCCGGAGGGGGTGAAAGTGTCCAAGAGGGATTGGTCCTTAGTCGAGTCGATACCCTTTAGTCGGACTTGAACAAAGTCGTTGTGGGCCTCGGTGAGGTCGTCTGTGGTTGGGAGGAGTTGGACATATGGGTCGGCGACCTTGTCTTGCCTGCCATCGACGAAGTCACCAAAGTTCACGAGCATGTAAGCGCTTCGGACTGAGGGAAACATAATTGAGTTGGTTGCGTGGTGGACAAGGTGGGAGGTTGACTCACGGAAAGACATTCCCAAGATCATGTCATAATTGTCATTCTCAATAGCCCTGGGTTGGAACTTCAGAGAAGCCAGTTAGATGACGCACGGGCAAGAGCAAAGGAGAGCACTAACCGAACCGATGCAGAAGCTGTTTCCGTTTTCACTCCAGTCCAGGGAAGTATCCAAGGGATGAATCGGGTATTTCACACCGCCGATCAAAAATGTAAGGTTGACCTCGACGTCGCACGGGAACTTCCAGGTTTCACCTACACCGCGCCCAACAGCACCGAACGTCGCCCCGGGAATCCTTCCATAGATGGCATCGGCGATTTGCCTGGGAACCTGTGTCAAACTGAAACCAGTGTCCAACACCGCGTTCAAGCGTCTCCCTCCATTGACAATTGAGGTGGCGTTGATGACTTTGCCGTCCGGACCAATGATACCATCCTTGTCCAAGAGGACTTGCCAATGCTGGTCACCCTTTTCCCGGAGAGAAACCTCAGCGACGGGAAGCTTTGGCATCTGCGTGATGTTTTCGAAGCCAGGAATGAGTTCGCCAATGGTAATATCTCCAGGGTAGAGATCCGTAGGGTCATCTGACCGCCCAAGAAGGGTGGTGATGTAATTGGGCGTAGACGTGTTGGAGAGGAAGATACGGTCCAGGACTGCATTTCCTGCCGAGGACTTGAGGACCTCCCTGATGTTGGAACCACGGTTGGGACCTAAGCCTATCAGACCCGTTGCGTCGTCTTTGCCGGTTGCAGCGACTATTTGAAAATGCGGTAATCAGTTAGGCGGGGTCGATCTGGGTGGCACTGGGGGGACCCACTGAAGGCTTGATCTGACACGTTGAACCCGAGGAATCCGAGTTTTGCAAACTGGATAGGACCTTCGGCAGACCCGACGGCGTAGTGGATCTTGGCAGTCTTGCCAGAGGATTTCGCGCCAGGAACATCGCCGCCAACCCACAGGTCTGTGCTGATGATCGGAATCAATACGTGTTCAATGCTCAGGGGGTTTGCCATTCAAAGGTATTCACCTTCCTGCAGCAGGGCGAGAGCAAGGTCAGCGGCGACGGAAAGTGGGTGGGGTTGAGAGGCATGAAAAGAGACTGACCAGTATCGATTAACACGTCGAACTTCTTCCCACCCAAAGTGAGAGAGGAATAATAAGTGATATCGTCCGAGTTCGTGAGAATGCCGGATCCATTGTCAGCGTGGATGTTGGATCTCTTCTCGACGGACAACCCTCTCTTCTGGGCGACCGCAAACGCGTTGTTTTCCCATCGAGGAGATCTTCCGTGGATTTCGAGTCGTGCGGCGCCCACCAAATCCAGACAGGACAATAGGAGTGGGACGATTGAGAGTGGGAGGAGTGTTTTCATATGAGGAGGGCGTAAAGTAATGTGTCGTTAGCGAGATGGATTGGATGTTGAGGGACGAGACCCCGTCGAAGTGAGAGGAAAGGATAAAAGGCGGAAAGAGAGGCGGAAACATGTTCCAGGCTACTTATAATAATAACTCCCAGTTGACGACGCGGCGGTGTTTCTGACATGCTCTGCCTCGGCGACGGGAGGCGCCCATGAAACGTCCGCAGCAATTCCGCTGGGATAGCATTGTTGTATCTATGTACATAGATACACTCATATACAACAAATATTTCACACAAGAGAGGTCGCTTCCAGTAACAAAACAACACCTGGACCAGAGGAAACACGATGTGGAGGGACAAGAGATCAGCGACAGCGAACACCGAGTGATCAATCAGCAGGTGGGTGGCGAACTCACTGTGCACGATTTCTGGGATTCCCTGGGCGGTGATATCAACAGACAAGTGCGGCTTTTCTGGCGTTTCATACCCCACACCGACCCCAGGCAATCCATTTAGTTCTCCCCTTCTTGCCCGAGCGTACACCTGCCTCCGGTCGGTCACCTCGGCGTGCTCCATCGGAGTGGCGACATGAACGTGGAAAACGTTTGCACCCGTTCCTGCCCCATGGAGCACCGTTTGCAGGAATTGATTCTGATCCTCCCGTTTGGGCGTCAGGGAGGTGACGATGACTGCGGCGCCGGCACGGGCCAATTCAGAGGTGAAGAACGCGATGCTGCCGAGATTCTTAGCCACTTGGGTCGCGCCTTTCAGGTCTTCAAATTTAGAAAAGGTAAACTTTCTACGTCAAAACCCCCAGGAGGGACCCGCTCTCACCGTTGTCAAGCACGAGGGTGACTGATCGCCCACCCTGTTCATTCAGAGTGACTTGCAAGGCCCTGGCGATCGTGTCCTGACCGGCATTGTATAGACCAGTCAGGAAGAGAACGAAGCCTTGCTTCGATCGGGGTGGGTAGCTTTCCCTCAGGGTTTTCACGACGGCTCTGGAATAAAGGGATCAGACGAGATCGACACACACAGCCTGTCAAAGCTTCCCTAAACTCACTCATAACTGAACCAGTCAGGGATCGGAGCACCAGTTTTCAACCTCCTCCTCAACTCCGTTCCGGAAATGTTCGAGGTCTGGATATCCTTGGGCACCTCATCCGAGGGTTGGTATTCATCCGTTGACGGGACGTAACTCATTTGTTGGAACGGAACCACCTCAATGCGCAACTCGTCCACGAACTTCGAGACCAACACCTGAGCGTCGTAGGGTCCGTAAAAGTCCTCTCCTGCAGAGTTCTTTCCGGGTCCGGCGTGATCTCGTCCGACAATGAAGTGAGTCGCCCCATAGTTCTTACGGATGATCGCGTGCCAGATGGCTTCTCTTGGACCAGCCATCCGCATAGCAAGTGGCAGGAGTGCCAAATGACCCATACCACTGGGGTACTTGGACATGATGGCTTCGTACACCCGAACGCGGGTGTAATGATCGACGTCGCCCGGTTTTGTCAGCCCCACAACAGGATGGATGAGGATGTTGGCTTGGCGTTGGCGAGCGGCTCGGACGGTCAACTCCCTGTGCGCACGGTGCATAGGGTTCCGGGTTTGGAAAGCGACGACCTTGCGCCAAGCGAGTTTTTTGAAATGGGCGCGAAGCTCGGAGGGAGTGTCTGTCCGAGGAGAATGGTCAGTTCGGTGTGGAAGTCGAGAGATTGGAGATCCGCACATCTGAGAGCGACATAGTCGAAGTGCGTGGGGAGCTGGATCGCTTGCACTTTCCCGCCGACGTAGAATTGTTTTATTCTCTTGTGAAGGTAAGCGACCGCGGGGTGGGCAATATCATCCGCTCCGAAGACGTTGGTAGCTTCTTTGACCTTATCAAAAGTGTAAATATCCTCAATCGTGAGTATGGCCAGTGATTGGTCGTCTCGCGGGTCGAGCAGGGCTAGGCGCACGCCAGGCTTCATTCCGAGGGTGTCAATATCTTCTTGAGAGACATCCAGGGTGACCGGGATGGGGAACAGTGTGCCGTCCGCAAGGCGCAGGTTCTCGACCACGCTGTACCAATGTTTTAGCTGAAGGGAAGTTATTCTTCGGAACCTGCCCGACCTTTCATAGTCCCTCTTGTTCAAGAATCCCTCTAGTGGGCTAAATCCTCCATTGAGAAGTAGCTCGAGGTCGCATAATTCTCGCTATAGGCGTTATCGACGTCAAAAGCGCACCCAATCGACATGGACACGGTACCTCTGTGAGTTCAAGGACGGGCAATGTCAAGGCCTCCTGCTTCAAAGCATCGTGTATGCCTTCATCTCTCCGAACGAGGTCCTGACGATGTCTCCAAATAAGAAATCCGGGGGATCAACAACACATGATCGGGGAAACCTGGCCAGACCTTCAACACGCCACCATGAGGAATGTTATCGATCTTTGACGGGGCAGACATTGGGATAGGCGTAAAGAACACCTTTCGAGTGAGAAGGATTCAAACGGCGAAGGTAGCGTATACGGGTTCCGACTCCAGGAATGGGGGATAGATAAACATTTTCGCATGATGGGTATTGCGAAATCCAAGGCGAAGGATGGTGTTCGATTACGCCATCTCTCAGGAGGTTCCGTAAGCTGTTTGAAAGCGAGCTGTGGGTGCTCTTGGACTCTGGGCGTATTATTCGCCCCTGGCTAGACACGAGTGTAGCATCGGTCGCTATCTGCAACGCTTCAAGGTCCCCTCGAACGCTGGTGCGAGTGCGAGCCCATTTTTTGCAGGATTTTCTCGTAGGATGTGGATAAATTGTTCGAATGTACATAGTGACGGCATCTTTGGAAATCAACTACTTCAAACGGAGGAGACGGAGCGATATGCGTTGCGCATTTCTAATTTCATCTCAAGGTCAATGCGGAGATATTTCATCCGGTTATACCACTGGTGCTGCTGACGTCCGTTTCCTTGGGAATCAAGCCAAGTAGAGATTAAGGTACCAGTTCACCTGCCGAGCATGAGGGACGAGAGTTTTCGAGGTCGCACTTGCCCATACACAGGCTGAGGGGAATCGATGTCGACATATTCCGCGATGCAATAGATGCGAAGGCACATACACACAAGCCGCTGCTAACCATTCTGGTCTGAAATCCGACAGAGGGCGCTGTCAAGTTGGGGGATGAGTCGGAGGATTCGGCTCGGAATCCCGTCCACACTGCCCCGCATCCTCGCAATGATCCGAGCTGGAATGGAGGCCCTCCCTACTCCCTCGTCTCGCAGGCTTTCCCCCTTCTCTGCACGCCAGGAGATCTTTCGGCTGTGTTCGCGATCTACGCATTTGATCCTTCTGATGACGTCAACGCGAGGTTTGATAGCTGGCTGCGATTCGCGGTTCCCGCTTGGTATGATTGTGTCATACTCGCTCCTCCCTGCATACACGCATTTACCACGGGTTTCATTTCGGTGGACTGATGGGAGACGAACCTCCGTTAAGAATTTCGCGAACACGAAAAGACGTCCGTGCCCCGCTGTTATGGTGCCGTGAACGGAGTGACTGGGGGTGGTCTTCCTGAGAAATCGGGGGCAAGCCATTGGTTTGCGCACGGGCCAGCTCGTAACTGGGATTAGCCTGACATGTCTAACGAGGCGGAGTTGCCAGCTCCGCAGACGTTAGCGGGAAGGTTTTGCCCCAACCTGTTACGTGTTTACATTTGG
>Ga0307517_10001554_pt1 | contig 38248 bp, 48 predicted proteins | sample 23_EM_MG_FD_194515 | JGI IMG/M metagenome (GOLD analysis project Ga0307517, IMG submission 194515) | Populus trichocarpa ectomycorrhiza microbial communities from riparian zone in the Pacific Northwest, United States - 23_EM | ecosystem: Host-associated > Plants > Roots > Unclassified | place...
CCAAACGTTGGCTCGAATGGAATGCATGGGAGGAGAAGCCAAGATCCATCAGCGACACTAATGGCCAGCAGTTCGAAATGAGAAATAGTATATTTGAACGGAAAGGTGCATACCTTGAACGGAAGATGCTTCCATGTAACTTGGGATCACGACGTCAATCGTGAATAGTTGGTTGAAATCAATCTTAGTTGGAGCTTCCAATAGTTTGGGCCGTGCAACAGACATGAAGGGAGGATTTAGATATTGCACCCGGAATTCCCTATGGGCGTTAATCGATAATCAGCGATGGTATCGATATATAATGCCTCCGAGCGCTTACGTGTGGAATTCGGTATCATTGACAACATTCTCAATAAAATTCGGATTGGATCCAGCGATGAGAACATTTCTCCAGGGGAAAAAGTTAATGAGCAACATCCAACGCGTAGATTAAACTTACCCAGAAGGTGTAAGACTAGCCACCGAGTGGTACATCCGAGCGATACCAGTAGTAGGCATATCTTTGTTACTGATCCTCATTCCGAGAGGAGAATCAGGACTATATATAGATGGAGTGGACCTGAGTTCCAAAGAGTTATAATTTGCTGAAGCGGAGAAATAATCCACAGACGTACGCTGGATGATCTGCATTGGATTGCTTGCCAACAGGATCCCTAACGGAACTGATGGCCGCATACCCTGTCTGAGCACCGTTTGTGATTAGAACTTGACCGTTAGGCATGAGAATCATCTCAGGCATCATTCGCGATTCCAAGAGGTGTTCAACCTCCCAACCCTTCTTTATTCCTTCGGGTGTCAATGTGAGGCGACTGCATTGGTTGGATGCTGGGTCTTGCGAAGACAGTTGCGATGAGGGGATCTGGTCACTGGAGTTACTTCCTCCACAAACTAGGACCTCTGGAATGTAATTCGGAGGTGAAAGTGGAAGGAGAGTGGCAGTCCCGTCAAAGGGATTCGTTACGCGAACGCCGTTGGGAATATCAGGAAGGATGGTCTCTGTATTCTTTTCGACGTCGTAGATTATTGTTTGGTTGTTAGCGATCATTAAGACGGTACCATCCGGTAAGGAAAAAATACTATGACGGATAGATGCTATGAGTCCACGCTTAGAACCCACTGGTATATGTATAACGTACCGTGGGAACAGATTTGCAGGCAGGCTCCTTTCCAAGAACGCGGATGGGCGAGGAACACCATTATCTTTGGGTGGGAAAAATTCAAAGCTATTGACAGGGTCCGTGTTGTAGAACGGTGTACCTTCGTGGATGCCACCCACGACCATCTAATTATTTTAGAACAGTGACACAACTGTGGAAAAGAGAAGGAATGAAGTATTACTTACGAGCGACCCATCAAAAATTCGAATGGCAGAGGTATACCATCGGGTTTCAACGAGATGAAGATTAGCTTGATCCTCGAAGAGCTCGCAGCTGGCGCCATTGGGATCGTCGCATGGTTCGAAGATACGGATTCCCTGGCGTCCATCCAAAGCAGCAGGGTTGGCGGGAATGTTCCCTCCGACGCTGACCTATAGAAATTGAATAGGTCAACACATACCTTCAAGTGCATTAAGAGTGAAATACCATCGTTCCATTGCTCAAGAAACCACCTGAACCACAGAAGGTATCAGTGATCGTCCGCAATGGAGACGCAGTATTAGTCTGGAAATTCCAGAAGGCACCCCAAGCTGAATGTCCGTCGATCACAAGAGGATCACTAGATGCGCGGTCGAAGAAAATAGCAAGAGTCGGGGAGACGACGATAGCCTCGAGCGCAAGGATTCCGCTCGTTCCATTTTGGACGAAATCCCATCCTGCACCGATGACGGATGTGACACCAGTTAACAATACTATTTGGGAGAGACGGCTCAGTAGGTAGCGCATTTTTGAACCCAGAGAGAATGAAGCTGTTTCAGGTAGGAACGAGCTTTTGGATTTTATACCTATCCTCACTGCCCACCCGGCAGGAAGACGTATAGCCTTCGAACGGCATAAATCTTGGAAGGCCTCAGCCAAGAAGTACTTTATCCAGAGGCGTATGGTCATGAGGACATATTACTATACCTTCATGGTGTAACAGTACTTCAATTCGATCGCTCTCTGTGAAAAAGAACATCTCTCCGCATGACTTGGTCCTTCGGCAGCACGAATTCTCAAGTTAATATAAAGTTTATAGCGTGCGAAGGGTTCGATATATATAAGGCGAATTTTCGGAAGTTCTCCGGACCCAATATCTGGGAACTAGGTTATATTATCGGACGAAGACAGGAGGAAGGCGCAGTAAATCTGATTTGAAAAAGGCTAGGTTTGTCATCAGTTAACGATACGGCGCCCACTAGCTAATATACGAAGCTCTCGCGGATGGACATCTTTAGGTTGTGCTCTTCGCAACGCATCCATAACAGCGCCTTCAAAAGGCCCAGAACCGCAAAGATAGACCCCCATATCCTTCTCTGGGAGAAACTCTTTCCATTCCTCGAAGAACGTTGCTGGTATCCTACCGGGATGAAGAGTATACTCAATGCCGGGACTTGTTGGTACTTCCACTGCATTCGAGAATATATGAGGCTTGAGATACGAAGCTGCCGGAGCCTTTCCACCCAGCGCACTGGAAATAAGAGAAAGTGTAACGTCAAGTTCACGCGTCGAGATGATGAAATTGATTTCGAGAGGAACTTCAGTTCCTCTCGGATCAGACTGCGAAATTGCAGACATCATCGATAAGAAAGGTGTGATACCAATGGCGCCCGCAATCCAAAGAAGTTGACGGCGGGTTAGAGGATCGAGGGCTTTGGGTGGCGTTGGAAGGACGAACTCCCCTGAAATTCCGACGATGTTGACACTCAAAGAGAGGTCCCAGGTGTCATCGAGTGCTTCAGGCCTTTCTTCTGATAACTTCCTTAGGATCAAAAACAAGGCGCCAGTCACTATTCCTCTCGGTTTCTCTCGCATGGTGAGAGCGAAGCTATTCGTGTCTATCGCAGCGCTCGAGATTGTCCACGTACGAATAGAATCATCGTTTACCAGGCTCAGCCTCGCCGCAAACGTGTGCCGATACTCACGCACTAAAGTCCAGAATTCGGAGAGCTTGTCCAGGCTCAGCACTGATAGGGCCAGACGATTCCCACTCGGAAGTAGCGATAGTGGGATTATGGACGTCAATAACGCCTTGGGCTGTTGTTCGACTGAGAAAATGGTCGACTATGTGTCCTCCTCTGCTAATAATTTGACCGGGGGACTGTATATTATGGGTTGTTTGGATGTCGAATTTGCTGTCCTGGTGCTCTGGGAAGGCATTGGTGACGAAGGTGCACCCCCTGACGAAAACTTCAATCAGTCCGTCCTGTAATGGCATGATTGGCTGGGCTTCTGGTCCATAAAGGTTCCTTGCGTTCCCGGTAGGGTATAGAATATCCCCTATTTTGAAAGAGATGAACGTAAGGGCGAGTGGGTCCTACGTTTCCTATCAAACCATCCACGGATAAATCGTGGCCGGCCACCTCGGCGATTCGTGCCGAGATGGGAAGGATGGAGCTTAGCTTCCTCATGGGCAGTGTATGTCGTCCCTAACCATACCGTGTCAGATTCCAAAATGAAGGCGATCGTTGGACAATCGTTCTCCTTCTCCAAGATGAGGTTTGTTCTCAACCACAACAGGGGAGGTGGTAGAATGCGGCGTCAACTCGCGTAAGGTAACGTATTTTGGGCATTCGCTGCAAGACGCATCAGCTTTAAATCAAGATTTCCCCAAAAAATTAAAGGCGCACCCCAAAGCCTCGTTTACCACTAGCTCAAAGTTCATAACATTCTCGTTCTTCTCCAACTTCGTAATACTCCCTGCAAATTTGTTCCTCCTTCGCGTGGAAACTTCAACGCCAATCTCAGAATTGAGCGTGGAATCTTTCTCGCGGTCGTAGGTTTTCACATTCTTAAGGAATGGTTCGCCCTCCCATAGCTTGGCTTCTATTGATAAAGTGTTGTATCGCGGATCATGCGGCGGTCTTTGCCGAAAACTCAAGGGTTGCGTTGCACGATTGAATTTAAATTCATTCAAAACGCTTTCTTTAATAATGGGCAGGGGGATCTGGTCATCCAAGACAAGTTCTGATTTTCACAATGACTCCAATTTGTAGGTATGTTATCTTCACCAGACGATGGGGTCTTAAGTTTCCAGTTTACTAGTTTGAAACATTAGTTTCCCCGGTGATGACCTTTTCGAAGCGACCCTGAGCTGTTGAATACGGTCAGAAATGACATTCTAAAATGAGGCCTTAGCCAGTATGTGCACGGAACTGACCTTAATGTGATAACTACAGCTTCGATGGGCCTCCATTACTTGCAAGGACGCACCCCACCAGGGGGAAACCCACTGGAACCTGACTCAGTCGGTGAAGAAACAATTTAACTGCCGGGACGGTCGTGCTGTTCAAACACAGAAGCAATGATGCCGGCCTGCACAGACTCGTCTCTGAACTGAATAAAATATGCAACAGAGCTGTTTACACTGATGCTCAACATTTAAACACTCTACTTCTCCGATGCTCGAGAGGAGTAGCCAATTACAACCCTTCCACCATTTATATCGCTGTCGATCCCGGAATGCCCTTGGAATTGAAGGCCTGAAATAAGGACATTCGTCGAATCCACGGTTACGATACTGTCAGTTGCGAGAGCGACTCGAGCGACCATAATAGTTGGTGCGATTCCCTGATTTAAATTTTATCAAACTTTACCCAGCATTTGTATGTCAAAAGTACGCACCGAAACAAAAAAGAGAATGGCACTACACTCATAATTTAGCACCGCAAACAATGACAAAGTGGGCTTGTCTCCGGAAGTGACCAAAACAACCGCCGCAATTGCCGCCACCATTAATGCAAGCGAATACAGTGCGGCTGATTGAACAATGACATCCACTATGTGCACAAATCTTTTCTTGGAGCGGTTATCCTGGTTCGAAAGAGAATTATAGATTCGATACACGATTAGGAGCGTGGAGGAGATGGTGGACGAAAAAGAAGAGAAATAGCCAGAGGCTATAAGATCATTCAGAATCATCCCTTGCTTAAGAGATGGAGTTAGTTTGACCGCAGAGTAGAATATAATAAAACTTGTGTATATCCCTTTGCGAAGGAATTAACTTGTTCAATTAGGGCCCATTGTTCTCGCTAATGAATTCTCACCTGTCTCTGCGACAAGGAAGAAAAATGGTAAGGAGATGGCGAGAAGTGACCGATTCCATGCATAGAAACATCGCCAGATCTTTCCAATCTTTAAGTGACTGCACCTGAATGGACAGTGAAAGTGGTACGTACCAGTAGTCCGTCTGCAAGAATATTGGTTGCGGCAGTACAGCCTTGGGATGCAAGTGTGGCCCATGCTGGGTTCAAGAAAGTTGTAATGAATATTTTTTCACGTGTCTCTCCATTGTCTACAAAGCTTGATTGTAACAGCTGCCACTGAATGGCTAGTTGGGCTATATTGAGGAGGTATATAACCGTAATAGTGGCAATCACAACGGTAGCCTGAGATGCCTTCCTTGTCACTATGACGATTGAATCAACAAAGAAGGCCATAATTCATAGTTGTAACTCACACTTACCATAGAGGTACATGGTGGCAAAGTAGACCGTTGTATAAATCCCTAAAAAATGTTAGATTATGTCTGAAGGTGGGATCTTGACGAACACAGACCCATAAGAAAGGTGAGGAACATAGCAGCATTCAGTCCGATGCTGATCACTGCTACCTGAACTGCAACAGGTGGTAAAGCGGGAGCTGGCATATTGGGAGAAACTAGCACGTTAAATTCGTCAAAATGAGCAAATGGCCCCGTTAAATAATCAATTTGTGTAGATTTTCGAGATTCAGCGCGTATCCAGATTCAGCATTGACTTCGGAAGTCCGTCAAATTTGTTAGACCACTGAATATGTGGGAGTCTTCTTATCAGCAACTGCAGCCAAACTCATCTACCACCAATTAAATGCCTATGCAGGGTTATCGATCAGTTTCAAATCAAATAATTCAGCTGATCGTCTAATGACTAGACAAGTTCCCTGCTGGCCGGCCTGCTACCCTGAAACGGTGGAGCACTGCCATACTTTGTGAGTTCAGAGATGTCACCTGGATAATATAGGGGTTTCGATATAAGCTCCATATTCAATTGTACAGGAGTGCATTTATGAGAGTTCCGTGGCCTTTTGGTGGGAAATGAAACACCAACAACAAGTGGCAAACGAACGAAGAGCACGAGGTGCTACCAACACATCGATTTGCGTGGGCGATAAGCAAGGCCTGACATGAAATCCCTATTTGATCTCAGAAACTTATCTGAACTTGCAAGACTTCGTGGCGTTTCATCTCTGTCAATTGAACTTCTGCTCCAATTTGTACGGTACTTGAAGCCATGCCCATTCAAATGTCATTAATTTGGATGTGGTAAGTATAGCAACGCTCCACTTTTTGAGCGCAGCAAGTCGGCCAGGAGGGTACTCGTCTTCTCATTAGATGATCAGCCGAAATTATTTGACTTGAAACTGATGGGTAGCCGCACGGTGCTAGTAATGTTGTACTTGTTCCGAATCCTTGGCGAGTGAACACCCGGGAATATATTAAGGGTGGTTCGAATGCTCCGTGTCCTGTTTGAAAGGTGAGAGGATCATCGCACTATTGTGGCATTTTTCACATAAAATGAAAGCACACAAACAAAAGAAGTCATCACGACAGAATATTGACTGATTGAACCTTGTTTTTCATTATGCCCTGCGAGTGCTTTTCGAAAAAGTTCTGAATATAGCGAACCAAATCAATTACGCTCCAACAGATTACGACAGGTGACGTCAAACCACCGAATTCTATCACCCTTCAGCAAAGACTCGGAGTTGCTCTCCCTCGATCACAACCCGAGAATCCTCCAATTTCTTTCATTGGGAAAGTTGAATGCATGGATCTGTGGGACATATCACATATCGCGATTCGTGTTTGTAGAGCTTTCTCGCGCATGAATCTCGACTTTTCTGGTGTAATTCCTTGATAGATAGAACCATTGCATATTCAATGAGTTACTGTAGTAACCGGGAGGGGGACGGATTTAAGGTTCCCTGATGTGTTGCGTGCAATGCCTCATGTTTTGGTAAATATAGTCATCGATAACCTTATCAGTGCTAGAGTGATAGGATGGAATACTACCACGCCAGTCACCCTACCCCATCAATCAATCCCTTTCGTTCTAGGCCCCAGCCTTGAGTTCTTTCACGTGGCTTTCTTTCGAGCCCAAGTAAGTCATTGCCCTTCTAAGTTCTGCCCCTCTCTCCAACCGCATACCACTCACTTTCGTCCCCTCGTTTCATCTCCTCTCGATCATTGATTGATCACATCTGTCCCATCACGGTTCTTTCTTCTGGTCTAATGCATATACATAAGTTACAAGTATCGCGACATCCAATAGCGCTGATGTGGTTTGACTAGACAGTGATGACGAATATCTGGATTGAGGAAAGTCGGTGACCGCGAGGTCGAGGATGACTTTGTAAAGCGAATAATGGTTACGTCGCAGTTGAGTATTGAGAGTACAGCTTCGGGGTTGCAAACGAACGTCACATATATCGAAATGTGAAGACACAGCGGGGCTACGGATGTCGACGAGGAAGCTGCGGTATGAGCTATTTCCATAAGTGCAGGCGCGAACCACTCGATTGAACCTGAAGGAAGAAGGCTTCGTTAGGGAAAAGGGGGGTTATGTTGAAGATAAACCTCACCGAAGGAGCGCGCGCACCACACAAACTCAATTCTTTTTGTCGTCTCACCGTTCTTCCGCCCTTGTCGTACGCATCTGCCCACGGTATCATCCAAAAGATCGAGAGTGAATGTGATCCCCGCACCGCCAGCGATCAACACAGCCGTTTCATATTCTCCCGGGTCAACACTGCATCCACTACACGGGCCATCCAGGCATTTCTACGAGGTCATCCGAACGCTGCTCCTGCGCAAGAGCGCCCTCATTCGGAAACGCGTTTACCGCTATCGAACTGTTCTCAATCGCACGCATAACAAGCGAGATGCCCGGGGGTAATACAAGAAATATAGGGAGGCGCAGAGAATATACTGAGCGATTATGATTTGAACACTCTCCTGGAGAAGACAACGCGTAATCCAACGTGCTGGCCTGCAATCCAGCGTGATGTGGCGTAGGGTATGTGGATCTAATCGACGTCAGTGTGACATTAGCTACTAGCAAAACGAATACTTAACGACTCACGAGGGTCACTTGATTCTCAATTGGTACGAACACGGCATCTTTGAGATGAAGGCGGAGCATGCGCATGAACGAATACAGACCGTAAAATGCTACAGGGGAGAATATCCAAGGAGATACATAGACGGTATCGTAGCATATCGTGAAAAAGAATGCTATGAATGGAAGTATGCTGTGTATTAAATAGAGATTTGCATGGTAGAAAAGAAATGAGGCGACGCACTGGATAGTGTAGAAAAGTTCATAACACAAGCGTCTAATAGACTTGACGGAAGATAAGACAATCACACCCAGCAAGCAAAGAGGAACATCTCCTTCTGTCGGCCAATTACCTCGATCCCGTACTGGAGATAGTTGCGGATTCATATGGCATAAAGCACCATGAAGAACTGAGCTGACAAGCATAATCCTTCTTGACCATCGATGAATAAAGTTGAGTCTTTCATATCCATTCCTTGCTCCGAGAAGTAGGGAAACGATCGAGTTTTTCGTAGCGAATAGAAAAACGATTGGGAATTGGGCCAGTGATATGAAACCTAAATCTGATATTCATCAACATCGTCCAATGTGAGAGGCGATGAAATGTACCTGCCCGATTGGAGTTGCTGATTAGCGGCGCATCTAGGACAATGCAGAGCACAGCCGTAACGACGTATTCAATGATAACGACCATGGAGGGACTTTTTTTTTTTTACTCGATAAATGGAATGACGTACGTTGACCAGCGTTCAACCCAAGACCAGGTAACGTCAAATAAAACAGCGATCCAAACTTCCCGATAAGTTCTCTATCCTGTATAACACACTCGTCCGTTTCCTCTACATCTCAAGCATGACTCGGAGCCGTACAATCGCCGCGTAATCTAGTCTTGTGTAGTCTTCCAAAATCCCACAAATCGTTGAATGCGCCTGACCATTTCGAATAGACCGGGTGAGATGCGGTAGAGATCAGAGCACGAAAAAAACCAGTACGGTTGGCCAAATTATGGTGAATTTGCGCTGCCATTGTGCATCGACTACATACGAATGCTTAGTGGTTTCGTCCAGGGCTTCTGGAGGATCTGGGGACGTACTTTTATTGTTGAAACTGGATGGGAATTATGGGTGGTGTTCCTGTATCAGTAATTTCCGAAAAAAGGGATCAACTATAATAACTTGCACGTGAGCTCACATTACTGGCTAGTACTTAGATATCGGGGGATGATGGCATCAGGTTCCATCCACAGAGCCACCAATGCTTTTGGTATATGGCACAATCGTGAAGTCACCCATTGTACAGGTCAGACAGCCGTCTTGCCGGACAATAACACGGGTGGCTCGTGGATGAGCACCGAATCGATGACGGAATAGTTTGAGGAATGTGAGAGCCAAGAAGAACGCAAGGAAAAGCATAAAAGGGAACTTCAACCCCGTCGATGTCAGATAGAGCTCACCCAGGGGAGGCCTATAACTAGATCTAGCTGAGCAAGCTAAGTACGTTCTCCAGAGGACGCGGTACGCCTACGTGGCGTCATATCCTGGGCGGCTCACCGACGAGTCGCCTGATCTCATAATAACAGAGGCAGGAAAAAAAGGGAGAGGCATCACAAAGAGAGGTGGCATAAGGGAAGGAAGAAAGAGCCTTGCGTAAAAAAAAAAAAAAAAAGGGGTTAATTCAGGGTGGGCTTCGAGCTTCCTTGACCATGACATCATGCACTCGGCCTCAGCTAATCATAAATGATGAATCCATTGCTCTCCATTCTGGCGTTCTTCCACTAGTACGCCATGGGTTTACCACAAATTATGTAAATACCATGACTCGCATGGCACAAGGGATCCCTGTATTCAAACAAAGGGCATTTGATTGGAACGGATTACCCGTACAAACATAAATGCGGAAAACTCGGAATTTAAATCACAAATATAATGAACCCCGATAGAAATGAGTGTTCCAGCGAATTTGCGGAAGAAGGAGAAGGAGTCGAGAATCGAAGGAGAGCGCGCATTCCATGGAAAAGAAGAATTTGCAGGAACGAACATTTCATGGGACCGGAACTACGGTCCAGAGAGAGAAAAACCACCCTCCCAGTACATAGCTTCGAACTGCCTTCCACCATCTTCCACTCGTTTGAAAAAAGATACCAGTCCTTTATTTAAGAATAAAGCATTTCCGAACACGTATCGTGGCCGAACGAAACAAACCTCGGCAGTCTCGTAAGATGATACAATGAGTTCGTTCCGAGTCGTTGCCACGAAGATGAACGACTCGCATTCTAGCGAATTCCCGTCATCTCTCGCATGGAACAATGCGAGAGAAGTTGATATGCGATGTCGTTCATCAACGAGGCGAAGACAAAATACCGATCGAGAGTCCAGTGCCTTTGGTGCCTGGTCGAATTCCATCCTACTCGGTAGAAAGCAACAGGCAAGACTAGAGAAAGCGTTGAAGGACAGAGGAAGGCAGCAAGAACTAAAAGAGTAGACGCAAATATGGAAGGAACACGATTGACAAGTGAACACGATTGACAAGTTGGTCGCCCACGCATGTAACCAAGGATTGGTGAAAACCGAAAGTGTCTCGTAAGTTTCCCTTCGGAGCAATGAAAAGAACGACTCACACTGTGCATGCTTCCCGCAACCGTCGATCTCGCAAGCACCTTGCCTATAAGCTCTATCTCCGTGGCGTCCAAGTGAAAATTGCCTGTACGAATCGGAGCTAGAGCTGATCTCTATCTAATCCGATTGCATCTAATCTAGCCGAAGGTGCCCTCTGTCACATGTGCCCTCAACACAAACCATTGCGCCTACCCAACGCCTACCAACGCCTATCCCCGCCCTCTTCTTCTTCTTCTTCCTCGTCTCTCTCTACTTCGCCCGCGGTTCATTTCCACTCAACTATTCGTTTTCAACCGCTGGAATCTCCGAAGTAGGACACTGCTGTTACCGACTCCTCAGTTGAACCCTGGCTTGGGCCATACATATATTCTTATCTTCCAAACCCTCAATGGCTGATGACCCATTGACGACATCATATTCAGCAGTGTTCTTTGCGGGTGGACAGATGATGTTCTTCGCCTTTAGTGTGATAATCTTCTATGCAATCAAGGATTGTATCGACAGGCAGAGGCAGGAGCTGAGTGATATATGAAAGACAAGTAGCGTTATTGGTATTCGGTACAGTATCCTGTAGTATTAACCAGAACAGGAAATCGATATATTGCCGCTACCTTTGCGTGGAACTCTGGTGAAGGTCTAGGTCGAGATTAATGAAGGAGTGTCAGAAATTACAGTCCAAAAATTCACCCGCCAAATCTCCAAGTTTTCCGAGTCCCAGGTTCTGGGAAACCTATTTTTACTTGTGGTGCGACAACAACGGATTGGCTGTTGATGTCATCTTTAGTTCGAACTTCGCCCATTGCTGATAAATGAGCTGTCAGTATCTTGCATCAGAAATGGATGCACCCACCAACCGCCGTGGCAGAGATATCAACAAAGAGCGTATTGTTTAATAATTATTGTAACATTTGCATTCCGGACATGGCTTCGACCTTGACCTCTGTCTGTGGCGGTGCTGTTGAAGACATCCGTACTCATCTGCATTAAACTATCCACGTCCTCATGAATGACTACTCCATCTACCCTTCATAGCGTAGTATCTTCCTTACATCGAAAATAAATCTCTTTTTGCATCTGGCTGCTTTTTCTCCTCACTCTCCTCTGTTTCCGCACAATCTTGCTCGTCCCTTGTCACTTGGGCCTTGAGTGTCAATCGCGATCCTCATTGCTCTCATCTTCACACCACTCCACACCACATGGGTGATATATACGGCTGGTGGCCCTTCGGATTCATTGCCTTTCCTACTCGAATTCACTTATACTGGAACACATGACAGTATTTGAGTTCTTAATTACAAAAGAGTCTGTATCTCCGAGCTGTTTCATTTTTGGGCGCTCCGCGTATCATCGCCTTCTTCTCGGAATTGTGTCGTGGACAATTTCCGAGTTCTCGCCGTTACACCTGCATGATACGTCAGCATATGTACGTAGGTAAGTAAGGTAGCAGAGGTGGCCCTTTCTGTTATCCTTCACGGCATTTCCCTCACTACTATTTCCAATCGCACACGCGAAAAGTTCCTTCTATTTCCGTTGCTTCTCTTCTGTTGGAATATCAATAAGGAAGTCAGTATTTCGAAGGGAGAGGCGCATAACTGCCATCGATTAATCAACGTACGATCAAGATCGCTGTGTACAGGGCTCAAAACGGTCCAAGGATATCTCTGCTCATTTGTCAATGTAGACACGGCGACGTGGATATTGAAAGAAGGAACCAGATGATGCAGCCTCTTATTCATGTTCAGGCCTCTTGAAATCGTCGCATATGATCCCCAAAATTGATCTCGGTCTCTCCAGGTGCCGAAGTCGATACCAGATGTTTGGAATTCATGCTCAAATTTCAAAGACAACATGGACAGGGATCAAGTTCCGAGTCACCCAAAGCAAACTTGAATGCAGGATAATTACGAGGAAGCATATTTGGCCATTCAAAACTCCTCAGTCAGTGAACTGAACCCAGTGCAACGGATCGATAATGTGGCCTCCAACACAAGCTTAATACCGATTCTTCGACTTTGTTTTTCAAAAAAGGAAGTTGTGGTCGTGGTGAGAAGCAAATCTTAGCAAACGATAGCCGCTGATCACGGAGTGCTAAATATATTTTGTTGGGATAACGGCCACCATCCGGTGGTATAGTCATGCCGTGGAAACTCATGTACAATCGGATAAAAATACCATAACCTCACAACAAATTCGATATCATGTTCTCGCATTCAATCGATCCCACCATACAAAAAGGGACATTTCGAATTCAACATCATGTATATGGGGCCACAATAGGTATGAGTGAGGTCGATGAAGACAGATGGTCATCGCATAAGAGGCTTTGAGCATTCTTTGATAACTAGATAAACGCTGATCGTCATTATAAATACTTCCGCTGACTGTAAGTATGCCCTTGGCCAGACGCGCTCCTCTGACAATGTCCAACCCCATCAGACGGTCGTTGAATACCCTGCTCAGCATACTTCTCAGTAGTACTCTGCGCATCTTGCTAGTTCTGCTGCTTTTGGTGTCATGCTACACATCTATCGCGATGTTAATTTTCGCTTATCTTCCATCCGAAATGGTGATCTCGGTGGTGGTCCTCAATGTTACCATATCTTTACATCACTGGTTCGTCATGATTAAGTGAGCCTTGTCCCTTCAATCAGTCTGATCATCATAGCTAACCGCTCCGAGCGCTTAAAGACGCGAGGTATTAAAGGACAAGCCCCGGTTTGGATCCTTCTTCGACTTTATCTTCACCACAGCTGAATGCACTTTGTGTGAGAAATATTATTTATGCACGTGTTTATGTTCCTTACAGAGATACTGCTAGTCCTTTCCATGGTGAGACCTTGGAGGCCCATTGGCCCTTATCTTCGTTATCAAAAGTCTGCCGTTATCACTCTCCTTTCCGCGAACTACGTCCAGGTACTTAGTATGTCTCTGCCTGCTCTGGGCGATACGTTTTGCCGTGATTATTTGGAAACACCCATGTGACCTGTCACGTGGGCGTGCCTTCTTGTGGACAGTGCCATCGCAACACGTTTACCTTCTTAATTTATTTTCTTATGCTATCGTTAACATGATCCACAAGGCTTCCCTCGCCTCGCCTCTGCATGCCTCGTCTCGGGGCTTTTCTTTTCCCCACCCACCCACTCCTACGCCACCACCTTTAATGTGCACCCAGACCCAACCCGGTAGAGGAGGATTGGTGGAGGGGGGTTCATCCGCCCTCTCCATCGGCCTTCGCCCCGTGGAGCAGTCGACGTCTAGTCGCCTGCTTACACGCCCCCCGTAGACCACCGGCTTGGTTAAGCAATAAAATTCTACTTGCGATGGCGCGAAAATCCGCAAGAATACAAGCCGTCGATAAACCCTCGGGGGTGGTGACCAAACCATTTGACTTTTATGCCCTGGCAACGGACAGCAAGCCAGCCATCTACACCATAATTTCCGGGGCCCCCATTAGGTGTGCCAGTTCTGTACGCTGGATATTCGCAGGATTCACCACTTGTGCAGCCATAACCGACATTGGTTTGTCTTCTCTCTCTGACGCTTCTTCACTATTGTCATTGCGCTGGCCCTCCTCGCATTTTCGTACACCAACCTCGTGCTCGAACCCGTTCAAGAGGCAGGTGCGACACCTCAGAAAATATATACGGCACCAGCGTCTCACGAAAGCATTGATGATGAGAATTGGAGTATCATTGCTGTAAGTAAAATTTCTGTTTTTTAAATATGTTTTTTCAGGACGGTAATAACTCACCATTTGGCAGTTTGCTAGAAATGATACGTTTGGTGACGCGTCTAAACTTCAAGATGCAGTGCACGTCAATGCTTATTTGGACAATGACAATGGTATGTCGTTGGCATCCCATTGAGCAAGAAATTCTGTCTGAGTTGGTATAGTTACCATTGACTCCTTCTGCCCTATCAGAAACTTCGAGTTTCCAGGCACCGACCTTGCTATCCATTTTATGAATCACGACAACGTTAACATGGTCGTGTTTGACTGTTCCTTTGGCGATGTAGTATGGCCCGATCTTCTGATCACCGTCAACTTCACTGCTCTCGGAATCAACGCCACTTTCCCATTGAATACTAGATCTGGCGCTGTATCGATAGTGGTTGGGATGCACATGGATATCCTGGACGTGATCCACAACATGTGGGCGATTCCTCTCGTCCCCGATGCTCATCTTTTTGGAGGCGTTATTCGAACTATCCGAGAGCAGTTCAAGAACCCGAGATTAGCATCTTTGGGTGTCTTTAGTTCTGTACGTCCTTTATTTCATGACTTCTTCCCAAAACCCTGATCAAGCGACGTTCGCGATGCCAGCCAAAGGTGTTTTGGACATCTGCTGTCCCGTTCTTGTCGCCGGACCGTCGTTGCAAATTCCTCGAGATAGCAACACTGCGACGCTACGCCTGTATTTAGCAGACGATTACTCTGACTTGCATCTCTCTGTCGAGTATCGAGAGAAATCTGTCTTTAGTGGAATATCCGCCCTGGGAGGCTTTTGGACGGTCCTCAATGGGTTATTTGCTACGGTATTTGGGACGACTTTGATGTTTGTTCTTTTTGGTGAGTGACGTGCTCCTCTTTGTATAGCCGACCTGACGAGGATTTTTAGGCGCCAAGCCTCTCTCAATGTTCGGGTTGATACATAAGATACCTAAATTCAGGCCGGTCCCGGAAGACGAACCTGACGGGCGCTATCGGAACCTTCTGTCGGAAGGCCAATCTGACCAAGGGATGTTGGATTACATCCACGACCATTTCGTCGATTTGGCCCCATTCGAGGATAATCGAGATTTCAATGAAAAGCCCGACCCAGGTACGACTTCCCCTGATCTTGAAAGTAACAAGATGAACGAGAAAGTGAGAGCTGGCTGAGTAATCAAGCGCTCAAGACCATTCCATATGAATTCCTCATTGTCGCTACGTATCTCTCATTCCATTCGTATAGTCGCTATGATAGTCTCTACTTTTTTTCCTACCTCTACCTTTTCCCCTGCGTTCTATCACTCACAAGCATTATTACTCTGTACATACTTTCTCGCTTGTTAAAATTGGACAACAATTTTGTCGCATGTATCATGTCCGCCAGCGCAAGTTTTTGTGGTAAGCCCATTTTTTGGGGGGTCCAACGTGCAAATTTTCCACCGCAAGTAGTTCGCAGAGTTAGAGCAGGGCAACGTTCCCATGCAGTTGCTTTTCTCATTTTATCCAAACTCTTGCAGACTCCAATAGCCGGTCCGATTTTGAAGGCCGATGTATGACATCCTCGGTATTGAAACCTCCGTTTCTTTCTGTATCCCAGCATTGAGGAATACACTCCGATGGGACTTCTCCGAGTCGCGGGTGAGTGTGTAATGATCCCACTCCTTCTTGGCATTCATATAGGTCATTTTCCATATCAAAGTTTTATTTCTAAGGTAGTTGACTCCAAAGGGTCTGTTGGCACAACCGATGTTGGATCAGGGGATCCTGCCTGATTAGATTAGATATGTACACGTGATCATGTAGATAGCATCGTTGTCCTCAATCAGAATCCCTCCTTGCTCCTGTCCTTCGTGTCGTGCCCAGCAGATCTTCCTCCAATGTATGTATGGTCAGCCTTCAGGGGGGTTGTCCCCTGAAGCTCTGAACCCACTTCTATAAATTGCTTTCGTCGCCTCCACCAGAAGGCACATGCATATTTTTTCAAAATGTCCAGACTCGGGCCGATGGTTGCTGTAATTCAGAGTGCTCTCCTGTTCCTTGAGCGATTGTACCCGCATCTGGGTACTTCAACGTATAGGAGAGAGGGGAATGAGGAGTATTAAAGTCTGAGTTGACCATCTCATCAAATGCGGCATCAGGGTCATCCTCTTCCTTAAGCATTTCCTCTGCGGAAAACCCTGTCAGCTGGTGCGGAATACAGATCTGAGATTGATCATCGATATAAACTCAAATAACGTAGCTTGCAACTTTTGCGTCAGGGTCATATTGAGCCATCCTTAAAATGTTCTCGTCAGCGGGTGAAATAGTACAATCTGTTAGTAACATCGTGTAAGGATGTCAATTGACAGCGAAGAAAGGGTACGGACCCACTTCCTTCGTCATTCCATGAAAAGCCGCCGATATTCTCCCACTCCTTGCTTCAATGTCCCCAGCGTTTACCCTTCATAGCCTTGTACCAGTAGTACCTGGCTTCTGCCTGGCTTCCAAGAGTCAGAGGTCAATATTTCACTTAACTTGTCTGTGTGTGAGCTTTGGCTGATTGTTATTCTCCAGAAGAGATCGTGCGCCCAATTTTCCAAACGCTCCAATAAAATCTTATTCATCCCCTCCACCAATCCGCTGACCCACGGAGAGTACTCCGGCACTGCCGTCATTACGTATCTATATAACGGTGAACTTGCGCTGCCGGTGTGGATAGGAGCTGAGAGGTGGGCTGGCTTTCTACAGAAATTGCGAACGTACTTGTGTTCCTGTATCCGTCATTTGCGAAGGAAAGGGTCAATAATTCAACTTTCATGTAACTCTGAGAAACACAACGGTAAATATTCTGCAGATTTTACGACTTCAACCTAGGCATTTTATTTTTGGAATCCTGCACAGAACATATAATGGAATAAATGATCACCTTCGTAAGCGTTTCAAACTCAAGTTCGGAGAATCAATAAAGGGCTAATACTCCAATTAGAAGCGCTCAAAATCAACACTGACAGCTACGCAGAAAAGAAACTGTCAGTAAGTGAATCATAAATTCACTTACAAGCAAAGAATCCTCGATCATATCCGGCCGAATGGTCGACCCAGCACATCTAATTAGCATTCCTACTTCGATGTTCTTGGACATCGGTGCACCTAATTTAGAATAAGACCCAGAACCAGCGGTTAGGAGTTGCATGCGTGGACCAAAATTTCACCACGCTCCCCGCACCATTTTCATCTCCGTTTTAGACAAAAATTAACCACTTCTCATCGCTTGTATTTCGCCCTCTTAACACTGGGATTTTGGAGTAAAAGACGCAGACAGGGTATAGCGTTGACCCATGGCAGTGCAGGAGCAAAGATCCTTCCGAGGATACTTGTCTTCTTCCTCAAGCTGCCCTGAAAATTCAGAATTGTCTACAGTTATATCCGACACTCTTCGCCTTTTCCTGATGTGGAAAGATTGCACAAATGAACAAATACGCGGTGTTGATCAATATTTAGTTAGCGCTTAGCACCGTGACGTCATTCGACCTGATACATTCTCGAACCCCCAACAAAGAAAGACCGTTATTCTCATGCCAAATATTATATCGAAGCTCAAGAACCATGGTACAGACGTACCAGTTTGCGGGCACGGCGCCATCGCCAAGAATAACTACCGCCACCGACAACAACGAGGTGTCAACCTAGGTAAGTAGTACGAGGGGCAGTAATTTCTGAGTCTATGCTAGAGATACTGACTCAGATTGACCTCAAAAAAGGATCATGGTTTGTACTCGAACGGTGGATTACGGAGGAACCATTCCGGTGCGCGAAAGCCCCCGCCCAAAGCGACTTGGACATCGCACAAGGAACAGGAGCCAAAGAAATCCTCGAACATCATTGGGACACCTGGATACAAGAAAGCGATTGGGAATGGATCGAAAACCGGGGAATAAACACTGTCAGAATACCCGTGAGTTTTTAGTGCGAGGAGAGGATATCTTGATCGCACTTCATACGCCCCCGTCGTGTGTTTTAGGTCGGGTATTATCATCTCTGCGGTGCGGACCCTGCTGTGTTACATAAGACGGATTTCCAGCCTTTTCACGATATCTTCGCTGGAGCATGGTCCAGGATTACTCGAGCCATCGAAATAGCTGCATCTCACAATATTGGGGTGCTATTAGGTGCGGCCCAATCCTCTTCGCGTCATCTACGCAACCTCGGTTCACCGTCGACCATTCATATCTAGACCTCCATGCAGCTCCAGGAAAGCAAAACGACGATTCCCATTCTGGAACTAGTGGTAAAGCCAACCTATTCAACAACCGCCACAACCAGAGTCACACCATCCACGTTCTGCGCTGCCTCCTCACCCACGTACGCAGATTCTGCAAGTCCCACGACCCGACCCTTTTAAACGTAGTCGGTATCGAACTCCTCAACGAACCCTCTCCACCGTCCGACAAAATTCTCCAGTCCTGGTACAAATCTGCGATTTCGGATTTACAATCCATCGACCCCAACATGCCGCTCTATCTCGGAGAGTGCTGGCGAACAGCAGCCTACGCCGACTTCTTGTCTCAGAATAATAATCGTTCCAAGAATTCTCCATTCATGGTGCTCGACCACCACCTCTACCGATGTTTCACCTCCTCCGACACCATGACTTCCGCGGAAGAGCATACACGGGCACTGACAGATCCATCGGCGCCGACACCACAGACGCTCGCGAGCGTGGCAGAGAAGGTCGGGAGAGCAGGGTGTGGAATTGTCATAGGCGAATGGTCTGGAGCGCTCAACCCCGGCTCGTTAAGTGGGAAGCCGAACGAACAAAAGGATTTCATCAATGCCCAGCTGCAGCTCTTTGAGAAATCCTGTGGGGGTTGGTTCTTCTGGACATATAAAAAGCAGAATCGAGGAGATACAGGGTGGAGTTTTCGGGATGCAGTTGAGGCCGGGGTGTTCCCGAATTTCGTTGGTATCAAGAGGCGGGATTTGGAAGTTATCGACGAGAATGCGTTGTTAGATGCCAGAGAGGAAGCGAGGTGGGATGCGTGGGGTGAGTTTATATTTTTCTTGACCCTCCTAAATTCTGATTATGCGCCCCAAATAGTTTATCACGTCCAATACTGGGCCCAAATCCCGGGAAAGTACGACCACGCACGATTTACCTACGGATTCCGTGCCGGATGGGACGATGGATACGCATTCCTATTATCGACTCCTCCAGGTTCAAGAACGGTGAACGAAATCGGATTCAAAGGTGCCTGGGCCCGTGGATGCACCGCCGATCACGGAAGAAGTTATTGGGAATTCGAGACGGGATTCATTCAGGCACTCGATGCAGTAAGAAAGGATTATGAGAGTCGCTGGTAAAAAAAGAAATGTAATCGCGATTCAATATGAAGTTGTGAGTATCCGAAAAGTAGAGGAGTCAAACTCGCAATGGTGGAATGTACCTCCTCTTCCTAAAACCTACCCGAGCGAACATCAGTGGACAACAACAACGTGGGGCTTGGATCGCCTCTTGTCCAACGCTGGTACCAGATTTCGTTAATCACCAGCCACGAGCTCACAAAATCAATCAAACGGAGGTGTGGGCATTGGGAAAAGAGTCGTTGGATACATTGACGGCGGTCAACGATATTCGGGAATGGGATATCCATGGTTCCCCCGTGGAGAGAGATGACGAGTTCGCGGAGATTAGGCAGCCGTTTGATCATCTCCATTTCCTGTTTTTGGTGCTGACCATGACTTAAGCCGACGATTTCCAGTACGCGTAATTCGCGTAGGTGATCCACGAGAGTGCCTAGGGACGGACGCACGAAATAACCGCCCAGGGAGAGTGTTTCGATACGACCGAGCGCTTGTGCAACCAACTTCGGAACGGGTGCTTCTTTCGAATCGGCGATTCCTGGGACCCAGGAAAGCTTGCGTATATGGCGCCGAGGAAGAAAAAGCTCTATCGTCATTCGGTTCCCCGCGAGCGAGTGGAGGTCCGGACAACAATCGTCTGTATTTAAAAATGTGAGGAGATTTGTTGGATATGACGCATCGTCAAGTACGCTCAATCCTGCTTCGATAGTGTGCGAATGACATTCGAGGTAGAGGTGTCGGAGTTTCGGTTGCTGGGGTATAGTCTCGCGAGCCATCCGTTTTAGGAAATTCCTTCGAGTTTGATGATTTTGATGATTCACCGTCCATCAAAACGACCATCAAAAGGTGACTTGCCTAATTAAGACGGATGGGAACGAGACTAGCTGGGGTAATATACGCGTCATCGTTGCTTCATCAGAATAACTTCCCCAATGGAGATGTTCGAGTTGAAAGGGACATCCATCGAGGATTTCGGCGGCAGGGTGGCCAGCGAACGCACGAAAGTGGAGGACTTTGAGGTTGACCATGGCACGTAACCCCAGCTTCGCCAAGCGCCACAGAGGGTTTTCTCCATATGATACAACGTCATTTAGGTAGTAAGTGTGTACGAGGGAGGCGAGTCGGGGATTGGTGGTGATGGTGGAGAGAAATGCGACGTGAGTTGAGTCTAAGTCGGAAGGTGAAGAGTTTGCGGGGTTCGGTGTATGGTACAGCCGTCGCTCGGCGTCGTGTTGGAAAGCTTTGGATGTTATTGCCCTTTTCAAATATAATGACACTTACAAAAATTTTTTTTTTTCGCAGAATTGATTCTATGGCCGGGCTAATTTTCACTTTGGCCTGCTCGGAATTTTTCTGGAACGTTAAAACTTTTTTTTCAAAGCGCCATTATTTTTTCAAAGAGCAATAAGATAAGAGAACAGATAGTATGATTGTCGTTTATCTCCTCGATTATGGGGCGAAGGAGTTCCAAGGGGAGCATTGGGAATCGGGATGGTGAATGATCAAGATACCTTTCGAGTAGGCCTTGTAACCAAACAAGGTGCAACAATCGTGATCACAATTTTGTTTGGGTTTCGTTTGGGTTTCGTTCCCTTTCCAATAATAAAAACAGTCGCCTTTTGTTAGAAATGACTTAGCATTCGCGTCCGAGTTATTGGAGCTGGTCTATCCAGATGAAACTGTTGGAATTTGGCAAGCTACTTCTTGGCTATTGCTTGGCTACTTCGCTTTTTTGGGTCACATTATGTAATCATTGCTTTTGTAGCTCTTCGATTACTCTCATCCATTTGCCTACGAGCTCACCAGGTCAAATGCAATACACGTCGCTTTCCTCTTTCCATTCATCTCTATTCTTCGCCCCTGCTATGCTTATTTCAGCAGAAACATGTTATACGTCGGATTACGGTATGAGTGGACTCAAAATATGCTATGTCATTGTAATTTGTTGATGCTCGTGGATGCCGGTAAATTTCCCCCTTGCACCCTCCTCTTAGTAATTCATCCATAGCCTTGAATCTTGATGCACCCCCTGCGTTTTTCTCTTTCTTATTTCTGAAATCTCTTTAATTTCTTCACCAAGGGATCCTGCACAACTTTCGCAGTCGAAGTCTAGACGGTTTCCGATCCTTTTCATGGATAGCATCCAGAATATACAGCTTCCAAGATCTAAAGAAAAAATTGGATACTTCCACGAGGGTGTATGTCAAGGGGGAGTGATCGAAAAAGCCAGCAGAACCTATGACCCAACTACGGCCAAGGAGATTTTCTACAAATCATAAAGTTTCAACCCCAACTCAAAAATCAACAACGGAGGAATCCGTCGGAAGAAATTCAACCTATACTTGACCTATACTCAAACTGTAGCGATGTTAGACAATTAGAGATGCTCGACTGGCGTGCTGGCTTTTTACAATCATCGTGCTCCTGGTTGGGTACGATGTCATTCGCTTTCGAACCCTCAAGAACTTGACGCGATATTTGGGAAGATTGCGTATAGTGACAACCTGCATGACCTGCTGGTATGAACCTGTATTTGATTAGGCGAAGTTGGCATGCGTTATCAATGCGAAGTACTACTTGCGACTCATTTTTGAATCCGTCCCTGAGGGGCGTCGGCTTGCGCTTCGAATGCTTCTCAACTCTCGCCTCGATGTATCGACCCCGGATGTTCACGTCACGCACTGGCATCACACCCAAAAAAATCTCTTTTTTAATTCGCCTTAAATCAAACAAAATTTATGGGCCATCTCGGGCGAGTTTTTCCAAAAATTGTTCACATCCCGTCGAAATAGCAGAGTAGCCTGATGAATATAAATTCTATACAGCCAGATTTCCACACCCCTGTCTCTTCACAAACTCGTCTGCTCCATGGATCTGCACCAGCAGATTAGGAAATTATACCATTACCGCCGCTGTTGCTACTGACCTGTAGCTTGAAAGATAAACATGACGGACTGGTTGTCAAATCAAGAAATCTCAACAATTGGGCGGTTCACAAGATCAGAACGAGGAAACATCAACATGTAGAATACACACATCGATTGGCCTCTTCAGCTTCTGCACGATCCTAAGGGCAAACAACTACCAGAGATAAAGAGTACATTAACAAGGATAATCATCGAAAACTCAAAAGGAACATACATGAGGAAAGGGACATTGTCGCCAATGATAGAGTCAGGGGCGAGGTCTATACTCAACTGAAAAGCCAACTTACTTGCTGGAGACAGACAATGAGGATGAGACGAAATGATCAGAAGGAACGTCTGCGCTCAATTGACAAGGCCACATACCGCCTGGGCGGAGAAAGTTACAAGGGGATGAGATGATCAAGAAAGAGGCCTAGGATCGATTGATAAGGTCATATACCGCCTGGAGAAGCGAAATTAGGTAGATGGGATGATCAGAGCAGATGGCTATGTTCAGTTAATGAGGACACATACCACCTGGAGACAGAAAATGAGGATGGGACGAAACGATCGGAAAATATTTCTGTGTTCAATCGACGAAGTCACATACCACCTGGACAGACAGTCAACGAGTGATGAGATGATCAGAAAAACACATGCGCTCAATTGACGGGGCTACGTACCCTCTGGAGGCGGAAAATTAGGATAGGATGAGGTGTTTAGAATAGACATCTGTGCTCGCTTTGAATTCCATAGACAGTGTAACCTCGAGACGTACGAGCCTGTCGCAGTGCCTAAGGCAGATATTTTAGTAAGTGCCTAGCTGTCAATAACTTCAAACTACCTTAATTTGTGGCTTACTGTGAGCGACACATACGCACCCCACCCCAGCCAACAATCTTTGCTCAGTTTTCCCGCAAGTCCTCTTTCTGGCTGATGTGCAATCCCACAGGCACTGAATCGTATCCTTGTCCTGCCCTTGTTATTCGTTCACCCTCCTCTCGTATTTTACCCGCGGTGCTCAATGCCTCTTTCGCAGAGTGAGCCATGTGTATAATGAACAATGATAGGGGGACGCTTCGCCGACGCTTGCAGAAGACGATGCGGGGTGGAACTAAGGATTTACTGAGTACAAAATTGCGTATTCAATGCAGGACGTCGTTGACTTACCTGAACCCCTGTTCCATCATCCTCGTCGTGCAAGATCACCCCTATCGCCACAACTATCTTCTCGTCGTCGAGACACAAAGTGCATGGAAGGATATTCCACCACTAACCGCCGTCGTGAAAATGAATGCCTGCCCTCCTCCTTCTCGCCATGCCACTTCAGCGCGCTCTGATATGGCCGGGTTGTTGATTAGAGAAATACCCTCCGTATCACGTTGAAAACCTATGCTATCAGATTTTCCTTTTCGTAGTTCAGGCGTACTGCATGCAAGGTTAGAATTCAGGGCGCATCGTGGGAGCCGTGGTGTTGAATTAATGCTGAAGAAATTTGGCTAAGGTCAGTAAACCAACTTGCTGGTCACCGTTCCGACGCATACTAACCTGGTGTTCATGGTGCCAGAGAACTCAGTGTGGGGCACGGGGCAAGTCAAAGTATGTGACTGCGTCGGTGGCAATTCAGTGCTGTGTTAGAAGCGCCAAAATATTCGAAGGGCGCGTATTCTCTCGAGAGTAGAGGGCGATGGCTATTCAGAGAGGACGAGTGAGTCATCAATTCGATCCTGTATTAGACTCACTGCTATGAATCGCCATTAAGATCCGCCCTTCGTGCTCGTCATCGACATTGTGGACTACCATCGGGTGCAGAATTCACATCGTCGTTGTCGTTGCGGCCAGTTGAGAAAGTGGTTGAAAGATCATGATTTGTCAGCCTGGTTCGTTTTCTAGGTTCGTTTTGGGTTCCTTCCCGTCCTTGGTGACAACAAACTCCATTTTACACCGATTTCATACTACGCGACTGGCTTATAATGAATTAGGGTTGATATTATCTGTGAGTTCGTCAACGGGAAGCTGCTGTTCCGCGCTGACATACAAAATTATCAACAACCCAGCTGGCGCTGTCCTTTGTTAGCTGCATTTGTGCAAGTGTCTGGCCGTTTTTTGGGAGTCTGAACATATGTCACCGAGCTATTTTTCGAATGAATATTTTGGCTCTACGGACGCTTTGGTTCTTTCCTTGGTTCAGGTCCTGACTCTGGGTCAAACAACATTGCGATGGCGAGACCTTTCTCCCCCCATTTACACCATCACATCATAACGTGCTATATCTCGACTCCAAACTCACTCGGGTTGGATGGGAACCTCATTCGGGAATTTCTCGTACGCCAATGGTTGAGTCATACACATCTCTTCCACTTTTTCGACCACCGAGGACAACATTCTCATTCTGCTCATTCCATCTATCTACACTATCCATCTCTCTCTTTTTTCTTCCGCGCATCAGCGTCTACCCATTATGGATCCCGAAAAATAATTCCTTTCTAGAAGTTTCCTGACCCCGATCCCAGTATGGGTTATCGGCGAACTCTAGAACGGCGTTCAAACATCGCTGAACCCATTTTTCAAAACACTGTCCACAAAGGGGCACCTTCATGACGAATTGAAACAAATAGAAAAATAAATACACATTTTTAGGGGAGAAAAACGGGGTGTTGCTGCGTACGTCTTAATCCACTCTTTACCCATCTGAGTCACCGCATGACCCCGCTTATATTAGGACTCACCCATTCATGTGTTGTAAGTCGGGAAATAAAATGGCGACCGTCGATGAACCCAGCTCCGTCTTGACATTGAGTTACAGCTCATCAAAAACTCCGTGAAACAGAGATGATGGCTTCAGGTACCCTTCATTTCGGGCGTTTCGCCGCTTCGCGAAGCAAGCGTGTCAAATTATGTAGGTTGTCCCTACCTTTTTCTATTCATTCGGTTCTAAGTTGACAGTAAACCGAATTACAGCTTGGAAGAATCACCGAGACAGGAACTCATGAAAACCTCATAGTAAATAGCGTGGACTCCACAGCATTCAAGCTAACGTATCCGAACACAATACCGGTTCTTACCAGAGCTGTATTTGTATATCAAGCAAATTTTAATTTAATTTAAAATCGCTTCGTGCATTGAAAGATGTCGGCCATGATCAAGCCTGCAACAACGTTTATTTGATCCCCGTCGACAATGTGACCTATTCTGATATTTGAACTCACTCGGAAAGGTGTTTGGGAAGCGGAACCAGGGAAGTGCCCTTGCCGATTGGCCACCGACCACATTGCTCCTGGATCACTGGAGTTGGGCATCCCAACAGTGCTTATAGTCTAGTGTCGGCGTTTTGTCGCGAGGGCTTCTTCGGGAGGGCAGATGCGTACCAAATTGCAGTCGCCCGCTTCCTGATTGGATGTCACCGAAATACCCTCTCTCGAAAGTTTGATCTCGTCCATCTAGGTGAATCATAATTTTGAATTAGATCCCGCCCTGGCGTGCTGCCCATCGCACTCGTTAGGTAAATACTGCGGAATATGGGTTGGATGCCAGGCTGTGCTGTGGGAAATATCATTTTTAGCTTCAAGGGCTGCACCTGCATGCCTCACTTCTACCCTGCAATGTTGAAGCATGGCAAATTTTGGGGAATTAATATCCTACCCCTGCATTTTTCAATAGGGACTAAAATCCAGTCCACCTTCCTTCCCTTCCTCCTTACGGCGAAAAAAATTTGACAGGTCGTCAACTTGTGGCCCCGTTCGACATTGAATAAGTTCGCGAACTTTCAGAGATCCAGCAGGTGACGTCCGACCTTTCAAGAGTCTACCACGGACTGCCAGCGCTGACACAGAATCATTTGGAAGGAAATATCCACATTTTCCGCCCCGCTTTCGTTCTGAAGTCAAGGCCAAAGCGGAACCGACACCACTAGAGACCAAGTACCAATGGATTACACCAAAAAGCTATCCGACGACTTCCTATGCTCTATTTTCTCGTATTTAATCAACCCAACCGTCGTTTTACTGCCAGTCTTTGGCGACTCCAGGCTCCATTTAATGGCTGTATCTCGGCGATGGCGACGTATAATGCTCGGGTCAACTCATTTGTGGGACACCATCTTCATTACCCCCAGCAGTCCAGTACTCGCACCTAGGCTCGTCAAAATCGCCGAAAAATGGCTCAGGGTCCACTGGAACAACGACCACATTTTATCCCTTTTCCTTCTTCAACCTCGATATATAAACCGACCAGGGTCCAGAGAGCGCACCCAGATATTCCGCATTGTCGAGGATGGGATCCTTCCTGTGGAGAGGAGTACGGAATCCTTCTCTTGCACGCTTAGCACGAAGGACGGAGTAGAAGCCTTTTTCACAATCCCACCTGGAATTTTTTGTTGGCTCGAACGGCTCGAGCTCTCCGTGCCTATGGTATCCGATCAAGAGCTCGCTCGCGCAATGAAAACAACGATTAAGGAGGAGTTGCACCGCTTCACGGCTTTCCAAAAGTTGCCTCGACTTCGCTCCGCCGTCATCACTATCAAAAACGGCATCCATCCTCTCGCCTTCAAGATACCGTGGCGGCAGCTCACAAAGCTCGACATGATACACACCACCCTCCGCCCCAACATATTTTTGGAGGTTATTTCCAGTTCAGCGCTTTCTCTCAAAGACGGATCCTTCGCGATACAATTCAAGAAGATTAGCCGCTCAAATTCTTCCGCTCCCCCCAAAATCTTTCGCATCGCGAAATTGCGTTCCCTTCAGAAATTACGCCTCCGACTGATTGACCCCACTCTCGACACTCGCATCTTCTCTCGCGTCCATCTGACGGCATTATGTCGTTTTCGAATAGATTTGGTCCAGGATCGTGAGGAAGTGGGTTGGGTGATGTCCATCTACGAGAATTTACTGTCAAAATCGAGTAACACACTGAAATCGTTGACGTTTTGGGATGCGCGCTTGGGGGGAGCGCACTCTGAGCAAGACCTCGACGGACTTTTCTCGATGCTCCCAAAGCTCGAGCATCTTCATCTTCCTATTGGGGTTTATATCCCACAAAATTCCGCTGATAAGATCGCGCAGGGTATCCTTTTGCCGTCTTTGAGGACATTGGATGCATCTTCACCCATTGGTCTCGATATTCTCGACATAGTGAAGAGAAGGAACCAGCTGGCTTATGATCGCTCCGGTTGGGTTGGATCCTCGAAGCTGGACAGAGGGAGAATTGGTATCAGCAGTTATCCGCCATTTTTTTCACATGTCCTGCTTTTTACGTCGTCAGATTACCGTTCGAAGGTCGAAGTGGCAAAGAGGCACCTTTTGTCGTCCTCGAGTTCTCAGGGAACGAAGCTTGATATTCTCTATGCCAATTTTGCTGTATAGAATCCGAATATCTCATTTAAACATCGACTCTTCTTGATTTGTCGCACTCTTATGCTACATAATATATATCATTCTGTAGTATCAGGGAGTAAATAACGTAAGCGTTCGTTAAGCATGAGTATATTTCTTGTCATACGCGGAATAAAAACGGCAAAACATTCAGCCGAACCCGGAGCAGGCAACATTCATTTTTCAATCAGCGTTAATTTCTAATTGCATTGTGTTGAGTATTTAGCCCCGAATCCCCTGGAAGTGAAAGCTTCATCCATCACTTTTTACTCAAGTTAACGCTCTCATTTCGATCACTTTGGATTCTCGCAGTCTATCTACACACACACCACCCCAGTAGATCGTACTCATGGCGCTCTCGCAGCGCTACCCGCTGATGCACGACCCCGTATGACCACGCACAGGCATAACGTTTCTGTGGTGCAACGTACCATCGAGCAAGTTTTTGAGAGTACCAGCTTCGGAAATTTTCGCTGCCGGCATTTTTTAGGTGTGAGAAAGATGGTGGATGGAGATCTAGAAACGGAACAAGTCGATGGTAAAGACTTCCTCCCGGTTCATTGCCGAAATTTGCGCCTGATCATGAATGTCCAATCGTTCGGTGAAACTTGGGTGAAAACAAGGTCGTCTTAAAAACGACCAGTCCGCCCTTCGCTTCTCAGGTCTTTGTACACAGTAAACTGTAAAGAAGTAGCTGAGTTTCTTTGATATTAAGCAGTGCCACGAGTACCTTCACCGGGGAAAGAACGTTAATCGCGCGTGCCTGATAATTTCACAGCAAAAAAAAAAATCGGGCGCGATGAGCATGACACGTAACACTGAAATTGGATTGATATAAGACAAAAAAGGGGTAGATTAACAGAATACAACGACGGGCGACGAAACAGGGGGTATGCAGGCTCAGTCATCTCCAATCTTGGGCGCGAGGTAGTAGCGAATATAACCTTGGTTAAAGTCATACGCGACCTGGATATACTCAAGTTAGTCCTCGTTAACAGAAAGAAGAGCCAAGGACTCACGAGAAGAGGCACGTCGTTGCTCATCATCAGCTGGACCTTATTTGACAAGCTCGCGCTCTTGGAGAAATTGACCAGATACTTCAGGGAGAAGGTGAGCGACACATGTTGGTTCATCTCGATGACGACAGAGGTCGAGTCCTCCTCTTCAGTCGCCTTGCCCTTCTTGGAAGTCTTGGGCTTCTTGCTGGGCTTCGACTCTCCGTTAGCCTGTTGGATGAAAATTAATAAGCGACAATGAAAAGAAAATGTAGGAGACCTTGGTGCGCACCTTCTTCTTTCGCTTCTTGCTGCCACTGTCTTCCTCCTCCTCCTCGTCGTCCTTTTCCTCTTCGCCATCTTCATCCGACTTCGGCTTGAAGTCTTCTTCATCTTCGTCGTCCTTTTCTTTATCCTCGTCCTCTTTTTCTTTGTCCTCGTCATCCATGTCTACATCACCATCAGTTTTCTCTTTCTTGACCTTTGCCTTTTTACGACTGCTTCCCTCCGCTTCATCTTCCTCATCATCGCCGTCGCCTGATTTGGGTTTGATCGTGGAGCCGGTGATGTGGGATCCATCGGACTGGCGGAGGAGCACGTTCCCGTTGGCAGCTTCACCATCGCTGGCGAAGCGCACACCCTCCTTGCTGACCTCTATCCGGACACTCTCGCCGAGCTGTGAAAGGTCACGCACGATGCGGGTGAATTCCGCGGAGGGAAGAGTGACACGCGCGTCGTACTCGGTTTCGGGGATATTAAGCGTGTCAGCGTCGATATCCATCAGCTTCATGTCGTATTCTGCTATTCGGTCAGAGTCTGAAAGGTGGTGTGAGAAACGTGATGGCGCGTCGTATCAAAGAGGACGTACTTTTGGCTTCGTACACGAGGTTGAGCACATCCGCCTCGTCTGCAGCTTTGAGAGTGCAAATATCGTCGTCCTTGGCACATCTAAGGACTTTGGTGAGACTGGTGAGGTTGACACCTAGCGGCATGGGACGATCGCAGCGGTATCGTTTGAAAGCGGGCGCTGAGAATTTAACAGACACGAGTGCGACGTGTGAATTGTCCATAGCCTGGAGGACGATACCCTCCTCATTGCACTCGAAATTCGCGTCTGTCACCAGTTCTTTGATGGCTGTAGGTAGTTGTAAGAAAAAAAACGCGTTTCCGTGGACAAAGACGCGTCCGACGTACCATCGAGGAGTTTTTTGAGAGTACCAGCTTCTAAAAGTTTCGCTTCGAGCATGTTTTATGTTGAAGATGGTGGACGGAGGAAAGAAAAGAAAGACGCGTTCAAAATCGATGCATGGTGTTTGTTCCACGGTATGTCACATCAACGTAACACCCCGTGATCTGTAGGGAAAATATGAGTCGTCAATCTCTGACATTCTCCAACTTTCTCCTTTCCTGCTATCCTGTTATCGACATTCGCTTTCCCTAGAATCTAACGAAGACTTTACGAAATTTGTACGAATAATACCCACTATCATGTCTGCTGAGCAGCTCCATGCTTCTCGCGCGGAGCAGAGGAAACAGCGCTTATTGGAGCTGGAGAGGGAGTTGGACGCAGAGGAGGCGGAGGCGTTGCAGATAACCGAGGTGTGTTGCTATCGGGGTCGGTTCTTTGTTTCGTTTGTTTACCTCGTGCAGGAGCAACGGCAGTTACTGTTGCAACCATTCAAGGCGGTCAAGGCTGAATTCGCCGACCTCGACGGCTTGCGCTGGACGCAGACTGCTCTTCGCAAATTACAGGCACGTTTTATTTTCTTTCGAGTACCATTTACATAAATCCTAATATTCGAAAATTCCAGCCCCCGCCACGTCGTGCCACCCAACTTGCAGCACAACCACATGTCGTCTCCAAGGCCAACACCTTCGTTGTCCTTACCAACGCAGACCTTGCCAGTCTCTCACCGGAGGATACCATTCGAGCTCCTGCCACTTCCCACTCTCGCCCCTCTTTTCCATCTCCTCTACTGTCCCAGGGAAAAGACCTACCAGCCACCGATGTTCCAAGTCGGCACCGTGATGGCACTCGTTCCCGCTCCCCCATTAAAGGTCTATTTCCTTCACGAATAGACCCTATCCCCGACCTCTTCCAATCATTAACTCCGGATCCGTCAATTGATGTATCAGAATGTGATCCAACAGGAGACATTGGCGCGGTCAGTGCTGCCCATCAGACAGTCATTCGCGGACGATTAAGGACCTTGGTACCGCCGGGGCTGACTCCTGCCCCTATGTACAGTGCTTCGTCGTCGGACGATCACTACGTGTCGGCTTCATCCCATCCTCCTTTCGTCTCCAGGGACTTTCACAACAATACACCGTTGCCACCCAAGACATCATCCCGAAATAACATCTCAATACAACGACACGCAGACAATATCTTCCCACTTCCTCACCGCGATGCACCATCTCCACCCTCTGAACTCATATCGCTCCCCCCAGGGTCCTCACTAATTCACACTGCCCCATTGTTGAGTTCCAATACAGAAATCGACACCCTCGGTGCATTTCCGCGCCCACCTCGGACGAACCCCCACCACCACCATCACCGCAGCCCCCGCACGCGCCTCCGCTCTCTCCTGCAGGACGACTGTCGCACCATCCCACGGGCTCCCGCTACGAAACCGCCTTCTAGCCCTTCCCCGCGAGCTGCAGCAGGCGACACCACCCCAACTCCGATGGAACTCTCGGCTATTATCACCTCTATCCAAGGGAGCTTATACGACGACGATGAAACGCCGCGTGCGAGTCCTGTGGATGGCGGGCAGGGGTCGCCGTCTATTTCTTGGATCCAGGAGTTGGCGGCGTGACTTGAGAGACTTGTTTCTATTCTTGTCGGTTGACGATCACCATTATCAAAGGAAGTTCACATACATACATATGACACGCGGATTTTTTTTTTTTTTCCAAGTTACTGTACCACCGTGCATCCCTACAGTTGTACAATAACCGCTACTTACTTTGTACACATATTGTTCTTGTTCTTTGTAAATTCAGTTTAGAGAGCGGACAAAGACCAGAAGGTTGCGCTTGATACAAGGTGGCGAGGAATTCGAGTATCGAGGATTACCAACCGGGAAAGCTAAGAGATTGAGCATTATAACGTAGATCCTCCTACCACTTATTGTCCTGGCAGAGATTCGGTAAACACATACTTAACTTCAGCGTCCGGTTTCATTTACAGCGCTAGGACACTGCAAAGTCTCCCATACAGAGGTTGAATGTATGTTCATTGTCAGTGGCTTCCTGGCAAGCTGCCGAAAGTCGTGTTCACGCGTGGTGGCGTACGTAGGTGACAGTGAATGATGTAAAGGCACGAGTTACATCCTTGTACGAACGTATCAAAAGAGCAAATAGGGTAAAGATGATCTCGAATGCGTCCGTCTGAATCCGCTGCTGGAGATCACACAACCACACTCAGCAACCCAAGAGCAGCGACAACCTGAAGTCTCCTTCTATTGCCCAACCCTCTTGATCCGGTACTCGAGATGATTACGGATCCATCAGCTCTATGAAAGACGGATCTGGGGAACGTGATACCTCCTGACCAGCGATGAATGTAGTTGAGTCGTTCAAATCCATTCCCGGATATAAATGGATGTCTTTCTGGGATAGCTCTTACTTCCGCGTACCGGCATCTTGCAACGACCTCCACGGACGTGCCCTTTGCATTATACATAGAACCCTTGGACCTGATATGATGGATAGGTGGAGGATTTCTAACAAAGAAATTCACTCTTTTTTGGATAATGAAGTGGTTGGTGAGGTGGAAGAAGTGCTAAGAGTCGATGTCAATGATTTATAAATTACTTGGAGGCTTTCGAGGGCAATAACGGACGGTCACGTCTCTTTTGACTAAAAATTATTTCATGGAATTTAAATTTGATTCTTTAAAGTTTCGCCCCGTCATTTGACAGTGCCAGATGCCTGTAAGTGGCACATCCAAGGATACATCATGGTGATGGGCAACCGAGAAAAATCAGTTGCCCCTAAAGTCTTGTCTAAAAGTTATGAGATTCCTAAAATGTAATGGGTTTTGCTCACGGGGGGTAGGGTATGCAAATCCTTGCCCACCGAGTCGGTGGACAGGCAGCGCTATGAGGGATGAGGGGTATTGGATTATCAAGGGTGCGGGTCAAGAGGGTCATAACTATCTGATTGATGTACGACATCTCGAATGCCATTGACAGTTGTTCGCATTGCGAGATTTATTTTGATTGATTTGACAACTGCCAGGCTTTGCGATTCGACTACGAAACGAAGAGCTCGCCCACACTATTTCGCGCTGTTCGGCTTGTCATTCAAAACGTCTATGTCCATTTCATATTCAATTTATTGAATCAACAGGATCCACCCCTGGCACTTGTCTAAAAATGGCCAGTTCTTTCTTTCAAGCGTCAATTCCAACCCAAGAAGCATCAATTCCAGCCCTCAAAGCCTTCTCTTTGGGAGCGCGAAACATAAATACTTCCTTGGGATCCACTGTAAGTTCAACATCGTCTGCGCACCCCACCAGCTACATCTGTCCATAGCTACAACTTGCAAAGTTCAAGCATAAAATCCTCTGCCACATCCCTCTTCTTCGCCTTTACTTCTCTCTTTTTCGTACTCGCCACCGTGCAAGCGGCCGTGTTGCCACCCGATGGTATACAGCCCCCCTCGACATCCCGATCAACCTCATACCGGCGTATGTCCAGTTCATGGAAAAGTGTAACACTGATAATGCTACGGTTTGTACCCCTTAATATTATGCACCCTCATAAATAATGTGGAATGGATAGTCCATCGTAGTCCTTTACGAAGGCGGGGAGGTAGTTACCTACGCCTTCGACGAGTGTTACCCAAGAGAGCTTAGCGATGGAAACTACGCTGATTTGGAGGTGTTTTGCAAGCCAGTAACATGCAACATTTATCAGTGAGTACCTTTTTTGTTTATTTAATTAGCGCCCGTGGCAAGCTCAAATTGATGCTAGTATCGCTGGAAAAGTTACAAGATTGTGATTCAGGTCAAAAAATAGTTAGCTCTTCGGGCTTGACCCTCCACCTTCCTCGACAAATAAGTAAGGGGGAATACCGATACAGTTGGTTGGACTGCACATGCCGCAGCACGAGGTTGACCACGTGTTGTCTGGGAATATCTAAAAATACAATGCAGCGCCCACCAGTGAGGTTCAATTTAAACGTTCAAAACGGGGTAGAAGGTTCTGGACTTCCCACGAATTGCCAACTCAGCTTGATCAAAGACCACCACCCGAACTTCGCATCAACTCCACAGAATGGCAGCTTTCGCTTCAATTCCACTTTCAAAGGCCATTGGGTTTGGTTTGATTGGCGCAGCAGGCCTCTTCGCCTCCCCTGCACTGCTTCCTGCCGTAGGATTTACTCACAGCGGAGTCGCTGCTGGTAAGTAAGCATCTTCTAGTTACAATTTGACGCGGAGTGACATAGATATGCAATTCTCTCACGCAGGGTCCATAGCAGCGACAGCCCAGTCCACCTTTTATGGAGCTTGGACCTCTGGGATATTCTCCGTTCTTCAGTCTGCTGGAACAACAGCTACACCTTACCTGGGAACTGCAGCTGCATCCCTTTCTGCAGGGATTTTTGCTTTGTGTGGAATCTAGATCGTTTGGAAATAATTTTATCACACCAGAGTAAGCAGAACTATCTTCGTCGTTATTAACTGCTTTATTGACCAAAACCAAAGGATTCAGAGGGGTTTAAGCATTTGATGCTGCCAGGTGCAGATTGGAGATGGCATATATTCTGCGATCCATTGACATCCAATAGCTAGTACATACTTGAGTAGGAAATTTATGCTACCAAAGTGCCTTCATGCTACAAGTGTCGCCTAACATCCAACTTAGGATCTAAGTTCCGATATTCCGGAGTTCGCCCCTCCAGACATTTGTCAACAATCTGGACAACACTGGAATTATCTCTCCTGACCATCCTGCTTGCCTTCCCCTTGACTCGTTTCTTCATCTGTATTCGGTAGTATCAATAAAATAACCTGGATTTTTGGTGGGATGATCGAATTCGGGCTATCTTTACCAAATATTTACTCGCCCTTCGTCGCGGCTGCACCCAACACCATTCCCTCACTGTCCCCAAGGTACAGACGGAGATAGCTTGGATCACCCATGTTTTCGAAGATTTTGTGAAAGGCAGTACAGGAAGAGAGAATATAAGACTGGACAAACACTTGGGAGTGACTCCTCTCTGCCTAATTTATTATGACCGCATTGACGATATGCGACTCGCAGATTTCTTAAGCCCGATTCCGAGCGCAGGGTGACCAAGCATAACTACCCACCTCCCCTGTGTTCTTTCATGAATATTGCGCGTGGTCGATTACTTCCCCGATGGCCCACTAATCGCGGCGCCCAGATCGGAAACGACCATTCGGTGGAGGAGTGGTGGCTCGAGACTTGTCGAATACGAGGTTGACGCAGAACCAAGGGAGAGCTGAGTAGGAAGATCGAGGCGTCGGTGCCTCGATACTCTGGCAATAGAGTATGTGAAGGGAGTGTTATTAAGGAGGTTACTGGGAAAGATGGAGTTTTCGACCGTGGTTGGGATTTTTGGATTCAAACGCGGTTAAATAATTTAGCGATCGAAGATGGAAATAGTAGATCACTATCACTACATCACACTGGTATCTTTTGAGGACGAAGATCATAATTACAGGACTTTCGAAACAAGGCTTTACCGAGCGTAAGGCTAGTGGGGAAGGCTGGTATGCGAAATTCTAGGAATTCCAGGGAAATTTTGTGTCTTGCGTTGAGTCGTAAACGAGTTGGTTTGTGGAGAAAGGTGGAGAATAATTAATAATGTGATGGGCGATGGTTAAATTAACGAAGCGCATCCCCTCGAGGAATCTCAGCATGCATCCACTTGAAAAATGAGTGGTGTTACCATGTTACCCCCAAGATCCAAGGTCTAGCGGGTTTGTGGATATCAGCACCGCGTGCGCTAACAGCAATCGAGGGACAACATACCAAGTGTCTCCGCGAGACTTGTGACGACCAACTTGGCCAACATACCCCTCAGGCCACCTGCACCCGTCTGGCATATATAACGCAACCCCAGAAATCCGAGCCCCTGAGACAGTGGCTGCTGTAAAACCGGTGAAAGCGGAAGATGGGGTAGGGGAAGCGGGTGAGGGGTTTAATTAGGGTCGTAAATTTAAAAGACGACCAATAGTGGATGCTGCCGTGCCTTCCCGACCGAGAAACTCTGAATCTGGTTAGAATGTGAATGGGAAATGAACCGAGCTTTTGACTGGAAAGACTGACAATGGCAGCAGCTCGGGATATGAGGATACCACAAGGACGAATTGGAGAATATTCCGTTCACAGCCACGAATGAGTCTGAAATATAATAATTGGGATTCACGCACCTGGTCGCTCTCCCGCATCGAGAACGCGATTAGATGGTAGATTTTCGAAGGCCGCCGTGCGATGCCCATGAATTTGAAGCGTAGGAGATCAGTAGTGACGATAATGGCCAAGCCCTTCCAAAGAACGAGAACGATTATATCGGCATCGCACACATCGGGACGCCATGAGAAGCCTGGGCAGAACAAATAGGATGTATAACAGATATGCTGGTGGACGGTGAAAGCGAACCTATAGAAACGTGTAGGACTTGTCACATGATCTGCAGCTTAGACTTTGATTACTTAGATGGTTGTGAATTGTGAATGAGAGCTTGCCAGCGCGTTCTTGATGGCTCATGAACCAACATGTCAACATCAATTAACTCAAGATGAGACCCTCTAAACACTTGATGACATTCGGCAGAAAGTGGGTGGGGCGGAAGGAGATAATAGGGGATGGAGAGAGCTTCCTGCTGGTGGGCGAGATAGGCTAGTGGACATGTTTGTGATCGTGTGAAGGAGGGAGATCGGGTGTGTCGCGCCACACTGCTTTTAATGTGGTTGGGTCGTTTTCCGGTAGCGGTTCACGACTTTCTACGTCGAACTTGGATGGATTGGTAAAAAGCACGATACCGAACATAACCCAAAGATGGCGTCACGGAAGCCATGGAACATACCTCCAATCAAGGAGAGAAGACTCTGGGTGAGAGCCGAACTTAAGAAAGGAGAAGGAATAAAGGAAGGGCCCAGCTGCCTGTGCCAATGATCCTTCAAGGTATGGTTATTAACTTGTCGTTTCATCCTTTCTGAGAACTGTCATGTGAAACGCTTGAACATAAATTATATTTGGTCCAAGAGCCAATGAACGGCTGTATTGATGAACGTTAGGATCAATTCCAAAGATTCAGGTCAAAGCTGACCTTCCAAACATCCAACGAACTGAGTCGGAGAGAGCGAATATGCGAAGATGGATACACACCCTTTCCGCTTCTCAATCACATCTTCCAACTCGAATTCTGAAATTAGCTCCGAGTTGTTCGCATATCCCGACGCATTTTCGGTGTGAATCAAGATCACAATAGGTTGCGAAATCTTACTGTCAGAAAGGAGGCTATTTAGTTCTTCTTTAGAATCCGCCAGGGCCTCATCGCTGCTTTTGTCTATAAAACAAGCAATCGCGTCATAGCTGCGCAAATTTTCACGTAAACCCAAACGACCTAAAGTACGGTTCAGAGGTGAAATGGTGAAGTAAAAGTCAGAAAAAAAACCTCCGTAGTTTCCAGGAGCAATGAATGCCATCAAAGATACCCTGTCGAATTGAAAGTGCATGGCTGCATCAAATGATTCAGTGGAATGCACCTTCAAAACATGTTGACAAGAACTAACGTGGAACAAGCCTCTCATCAGATTCACGTGGGACATATTGATTATCCTTCACAGAGCTAACGAATGACTATTGATAGGTAGACGTCAGAGGCAGGAGGACAGCGAATATCAGTGCTGACGAACAGTTATCTCGATAGGGTTGACTCCCCAAAAGGCAATGTTTGCCTGCACCCAGGCCCCGGGAAGCTCCCTAATAGGTCTGTACGTCGAAAACCCGAAATTTCGGCCTCAAATCCGCTACGTTTTGGCCCTAAAATCCGCTATCTCGGACAGGGATGTCACATTTTTCACGCTGTGAC
>Ga0307517_10001555_pt1 | contig 38239 bp, 40 predicted proteins | sample 23_EM_MG_FD_194515 | JGI IMG/M metagenome (GOLD analysis project Ga0307517, IMG submission 194515) | Populus trichocarpa ectomycorrhiza microbial communities from riparian zone in the Pacific Northwest, United States - 23_EM | ecosystem: Host-associated > Plants > Roots > Unclassified | place...
CCCCCCCCCCCCCCCCCCCCCCCCCCCCCCCCCCCCCCCCCCCCCCCCCCCCCCCCCCCCCCCCCCCCCCCCCCCCCCCCCCCCCCCCCCCCCCCCCCCCCCCCCCCCCCCCCCCCTAGTTGGTCTACCATATCATATTACCTCAGAAACAACACTCACTCACTCTAGATCGCTAACTTGTTCTCTTTGCTTGGTAAAATGCACAATGTATATATAAATGATCCCTGGTGTTTGCTTCTACCATTTTAGCTCCGGCCTGGCGCCATCTGCTCCATCCCGTCATAGCTAATATCGCAGGCTGGGCGAAGTATGGTACATGTTGGTTTTTCAAAAGTGGGGGGAGGAGCAAGGAGGTTTATCCTGCGCAGTACCGTACTCCCCACAAAATGCACCTCTGCCGGGCTCCATGTGCAGTATCATGTGAACAGTACCTTCCCGGAACCGGGAGCTTCGAACCTCCCCTAGTGGTGGGTCAACTGGGAAACGTATTAAGCCTAAGGCCAGGCATCATACTGGGAAAGAGTGCCATGCATGAGGCTATGTCGTAATGGATGGGGAATGGGGGAAATGTTTTCTATTGTCCATGGTATAATACGCAGGTCCCAACTCCTCCTTCACATCTGGGTTTCCGGGCTGTCAGTTTGCCTTAGACCGTCTTGTCTTGTGTGGTGCCGGCCCTACAGTGCCGTACGGTATTAGCTTCTACCAGTGGTTTAACTGAGTATCAAGATACGGTACGTTATTCAATATGAGTAGACCAAATTCATACAAAACATCCAAAGCCATACAACTCAGGGAAAAGAAAGATAGAATAGCGTAATCAGATAGCCACCGGGTAGTAACATCAGGCGGGGAGCAAGCAAGTAGTATGATAGGAGAAGACCGGGTAAGAGAAACAAATTTAAAGATTTCTAAAAATACAGGATACGTACGGTAGGCGTATCGACGTCAACGTTGGTGTTTGCCCTAAGAGGGTGACAGACGGAGGGAGGGGGGGTCTAGATACCGATATATATACAGGACCCTCAGGGGAAGAAAAACTGAACTGAACTGAACTGAACTGAACCGAGCCTGAAAATTGGAAATAGTATTCAATAGCGCAAAGGGAAAAAAGGACAGCAGCCACCATATTTTTTTGTTTAGAAAAAAACAAGAAACCCCCACCAACCCCGTCGACATAAAAAGAACTGGAGAATTGGAGAGAAAGGAAAAGAGCAAAGTGCTTATTGCACTGTTCGGCAAGAAGCGAGAAATAAGGTTCGTGGGCAAACTGCGAAGGAGGAGAAAGTGGGCGGACAGGCCGATTTGCCAAAAGGGAAACAGGAATCTGGGAAGGAGCAAACCCGGACAAGATTGTTGAGAGTGCACAAGGCAAGAAATACGGATATAGTAAGAAAACACCCCGCCGAAAAAAACAAACCAGAGAGGACAAAAGGAAAAAGAAGAAGCCGAACCAGAGTCATAAGGAAATGGCAAAATGAAACGAAAACAAATATCGCAAAAAAACCGAGAAAGGCCCGGGGGAATCGATGACTTGCTGTTACAAGCCTCAATGACTCTTTCTCCCCGGCCCATCCGCGCCTCTCACATCTTTTATCTCCCTACCAATAGATAACACCATCCATCAAAATTAAAAAGAAAAGACTTGCACAATAACCAGCCCACCTCATATCAGACACCTCGCAAACCGTTGCGCCAGCCCTCCTGTTCCCCCACCCCCAAAACCAAAGAGACCCCAAAGACCACTCCCTTCACCCGAGCAAGCATAACTGAATTATATGATATTGGCGATGGAAATCCGGGATGATGCTGTCGGCGCTGGAGCCGATCGACTAGAACCCCCCACTCCCGCATTCCAAGGTACTGGTGCAAGCTGGTGCTGCTGATGCGGCAGTGGTTGCGGTTGCTGGTGCTGGTGCTGCTGGCGTTGTTGCTGAGCATGCTCCCTTGCAACCCTATCGTGGGCCAGTTTCCGAAGCATCGTCTCCAATTGCGACCATCCACCCCAATCTGCCGCTTCCTCCCTTGAAAGGCTCGCAGAAGGTTCCGGATGTCCATTCGTAAGAGAATAGTCTTTCCCATTGGCCAGAGGGGTCTCGTGATCCGGAGAGCCATGGTTCAATGCCTGCCCAGTCTCACTTCCAGTCCATACCCACGAGGATTCCGTGCTTCCCTGAACATCCCCGGAGACCAATGCCATCATCCCTTCATCATGTTCCAAATTAACCCCTGCATCGAGCCTCTCCATCAATAACCGGAGGAAACCGTAAAGATTCCTTCCACAGGCAATATTTACATCCCTTATTTCGCCGATCGCATTGCTAACCTGTACGCATACCAGAGCTTCGTTATAAAATCCACGGAAACATAAGAACAACGAGCAACGCCAGATGTGAGTACAAATCATTGTAGATGCGCACGTTGCTATCATGTTCTGCCACTCTCCACCATAGCCGTATTGCATGACACGAGATAGGAAATGAACTGTGTCTTTGGCAGCCGAGACGCAATAATCGAGGGCCGCCACACGAGCCTCAAAGGGACATAATGTGGATAAATTATGTCGATGAAGCACTAGCCGGCAGTTCTGAAGGTGGAATATGGGTGACAAATGTCGGGGCTCAAGAGGATTAGGATTGTCAATGTGGCAATTAGCAGGGAATGCCGACAAGCACGATGTGAAGTGGGTATCAAAACAAGCCAGATTTTGTGGAGATATGACAGGTGCTTGAAGGTTTTTCAGCAATGGCCCGATAAGACGAACCACGTGAATAGTTGTTAGGAGGAAATTCGCAGGCTGTTGTGATGACCCGTTAGGCACCAACAAACCCTCATCGTAGATGAAATGGTCATCAAGGGCACAAGGTAAAGAGATATCACAATCCTGGTCCTCGATCTGCAGGACTCGCCCGAGCTCGACTGACAAAAGTCTGCAAAAGAAACATTAGCGTCCGGTAATTACAATTTGAACCTCCGCGCATCCCCACGATGCTCAACTTACCGATCCCACACATACATTCCCCACCAAACCCGACGACGCATCTCTCCTTCAACAACCGGCCATGGTCCACTCTCCCGGTGCAACCCTATGTCTTGTGCAATTCTGACGCTCGAGCCCAACCAAGTCCAAGCAGCGGATTTACAATTTAATTCCGTGAGGAAAATACTTGTGAGTAACGCCGATTGAGCATGGTCTATCGTAAATTCGTCGTTAAATAAATCCGTCAATTGCCGAGAATATCCAATAAATGACCTTCCATTGTCGGGATAACTCGCTTTTATCTGTGGATCCACAGTATACAACAGACCACAAGCAAAGACGGCAAAGAGCACCGATCCCCAACAGGGCGGAACTCCCGACAAATCACCTTGCTTCCGCACCTCCTCGTAACGTTGCACAAACTGCGGCCAATGAAGAATAGGGATGACAGAATGTATCGTCTGATAATATTGGGCCAGGATAGCATCCGCGACTGATTGTGGAGGAAGCTCTGGAAGCTGTGGAGAAAAATTGGATTGAAACCCAACTTGTCTATAGGGCGGTGGAGATTTGAAAACACCTCGGCTATAATTACGGAGGTGCGCCCGGACACCAGCCAAACCCTGGGTAACTGGTGGTCGAGGTCGCCTCTGCGGATTCGAGTTTAAGTCAGGAACCGTTATAGGTATATCTGGAGCACTGCTATCTGTGGCTCCATTCTCCAACATGTGCTCCTTTGTTTGTTGCCCATTCTGGAGCTTTCGAATCTGTTCCTTTGCCACGAGTAGCTGTTTTTCAAGATCCTGCACCTGCCTTCACCAACAGCCGTTAGCATCCTACGCCCAAGCACCAACGCCTAAGAAAATTATACTCACTTTATCGATGACATGCGACGGTTGGTCTCCTTTGTAAATTGGCATTTGACGTTCCTGGAAGCGCATTCAGAACAGCTCGCAACGTCTGTAGCATCGCACTATTTTCCCAAAAAAGTAAAGAGTAAGCTTGATGTCTAATAGAAAGTTCGACTCAGAGGATTGTGATGAGAAATCCAAGAGATTTTAAGCAAGAAGCAAGAAAAAGTAAGATAGACCTTGACTTTGCGCTCTCTGCACGCATCGCAAGAGGGATCTTTCCGCCGCTGTCGATAAGCCCTCTTCTGTGTCCCGGTCATCACTTGACCCGGATGCATTGGCGCTCCAGCAGACGGTGAAGGAATCTGCCCGTCGCGAGAGGGACCAGGAGAAACAGAGTTCGAATTGTATGGTTGGAAAGAAGCGTGATTGGAATTATTGATGCTCATGTGTTGACTCTGACCGCTCGCGGTGCCTGAAAGTGAAGTGGATGAAGGAGTATTCATACTCGGGTCATAGGAATGCATTCCATTCGGCGGAGGAAGTGTACCTTGAAAAGGCGGGTGTCGAATTGAATTTGTTCTATCTTCCATGATACTATCTCCGCAGTTTCCGCAGCCCAGGAGGCTAAGGCAATGCTTGTAGCCGTTAGACGATATGGTCGTTCAGGGACGCTGTCACGAGAGATGAAGATGCAGTCGAGCAGAGAGACAGAGGGGAAACGTTGAAATTGTATATCTTTTTTTCAACAGCAGGGGCGAAATTGCATGCATTCAGCTGACTCCGAACCTTGTAAAGAAGCCGAATTTCGAGTATCTCAGTCCTCGTCAGGCTTGGGCAGCGTAATGGCAGCTGTAGAGCAACAGAGGCGTCACGACAGCTCTGGATTACCAGCTCAGGGGGCCGGTGAAATGCGCAATTCGGTGAGGCAGTTCACACAATGAAAGATGGGAGATGGGTGGAAGGAGATTTTAGTAAAAAGGTGAAGGGGGAGGGTGGATCTCTTTTTCTTTTTCTTTTTTCTTCTTCCTCTTCTTGGGAGGGCCTTCTCTCAGAGGGCTGCACGAGACGATTTCTCTTTTTTTTGCCCGCGGTCTCCCACTCTTTTTTCTTACTGTTCCTTTCTATCCTTTTTCTTTTCCGGTCTTTTTTTAATTACTTCCCTTTTCCACGTTTTTCTCTTCCCTTTTCTTTTTCCCTTTTTTCCCTTTTGCACAGCTCTTTGCAACGGGTGTGCTTGGGTGGTGGTCTTGAAACGAGCAAGCCGAGAGGCGTTGGAAGCTGTGGAGAGGGAGCGAAGGAGGAACAAGAGCAACAGCGAACGGGGAGAGAGAAGAATGATCAAGCAAACCAGATAAAAGCGGAACCGACCACTTGCGACGGCGGCGGCGATGACAATGACACAACCGGAGGCAGTGGCAGGCAGAGAAAGGCAGAGAGGCAGGACAAAAAAGAAAGGCACTTGACAGCTGGTAGGCAACTAACTTTCTTGTAGGTTGGTAACGGAGAGCTGGGCTTTGGAAAATGAAGCAAGAAAAGGGCCCGGATTCACAGGATATTTCCCGACCTCCCGTTCCCCACCCAGGGTGAGGAAAAGTGCAACAGTGCAGCAGGTGAAGGAGAGCGAGGAAGAAAAGAAGGTTCCTCTTATGAGCAGGTAACACCGCAGAACAGAGAGGACAGTTTGGCTGATGAGATAGTACAGCAGACTTCCTTGCCTCTCGTTTTCTTATTACAACTTCCTCTCTCCATTTCCCGTTCACTCGCGCTCACTCACTTCTTCAACTCCCTACTTACTCACCCGCCCAGTCACTCACCAACCCAACCGCAAATAGCAAACTCCCGGGCCTTGTGGCTAGAGTCTCATCGGCACCCCACCTACCGTGACCAAGATCTCCACGGCACTCCGACGCCTTCCTTCTCTTCCTCTTGCAAACTCGCTCGGATCACCCAGACCAGAATCTTGCTCCCTGGCTTCCGGCTCTTCTCCTTCACTTATCCCCACCAGCCCTTACACACCCCTACCGACCATAACCCTCGTGAGGAAAAGGGCGAAGAAACAGAAAAAAAAGAAAAAGAAAAAGAAAAAAAAGTTGTCCCAGTAAGCAGCCAGCATTCGCCCAAACAAACACCGCCACTCCACCTACGATTCCACCCTTTGCGGTACCCAAGATTAAAAAAAAAAAAGTAAACGGGCTGAACCATCATACGTGATGTGCTCCCGGTATTAATTGCGAGACTAGTACAACGTGTCGTGAATGATGTGTGAAGAAAGAGGAGGACAATCAACGAATCTTTACTAGGCCTGGTGAGCTGGGACAAATGGGACGAATGTGAACTATGGAGGGGAAACCGTCGTGCTGTAAGACACAACGGGGCGGACGCAAAGGAAGAAAGACAACTGTGATGGATCCCCAGTTACCGGCTACCGAGAGTAAAGAACATAGCCCTAGAAAGCACATCAGCGATCATACTCCCCTGCCATGCTAGGCATGCACATAATATAATATTATGTGCAGTGCTGTTATTAATGGGTTCCTACGCATACCCCCTACGATTATCTGTCCGTATGTCTGAACAGTCTGATTGGTACTCGAGTACTAGTACTGTCTGCCCACTTACCGAAGGCGTGAACATAGTAGTACCCTGCCCCACGGTAATTTATACTACATAGTGTCACCCGTCCGCAACCGTACGCACAATACGATGGCGATTTAGTGCTGATATACTCGAGGAATAACTTGTGAGATGGACAAATGCATACTATATACAAGTTAATGCCGGCAGCACAAGATGAGGAAGAGAGGGAGAGAAAAAAAAGAGAGAAAGGGATATTAATCACGTAAGCAAGGAATCAAGCGACCGACCCAGCTACGGGTATGATCCAGGCATGATACGGTAACTTACGGGATCCAAAACCCTTGCGGCCGAGTTGAAGTTGGAAGGTGGCAGTTCCCATACAAAATGTCCAGCTTCAACTCGGCCGTGCTATGTCTGGTCCGGTAGTGGCTTAGGTAGTGGCTTAGACAGAGCGTGGCTTCTCAAAAAAAAAAAGCTATGATACCGTATTCCCGAGGAAGGGAGGGGAGTCTGTTTGCAATGGGGAAGTGACATGCGCCAGGCACGGGCAAGACATTTAGAACCGTTTCCGTGGCTGACTGGCAAGAAAGAAAAAAAGAAAAAAAATGCAAGAACAAGAAAAAAACAGCAACGATGGGCAGCCACAACAAATGGGTGAATAAAAAATAAAATAATCTAGAGTAACTTAGAGTGCGGATGAGCTTCCGTATCCCAAGCATCTATCTCTTCCTCCCTCCCTCTCTCCCTCCGGCTGCGGCAGAAAAAAACCAAATCTGCACCCCGGCTACATGCAAAAAAAAGAAAAAAGAAAAGAAAAAAATACAATACGCCAGTAAATGGAAAGGAGAAGAGGTAGAAGGGGAAAGGGGGGGGGGAAGAGGCTGAATATGGGAGTTGTAAGAATAACGATGTAACGGTGTAACTTCTAAATGCTTGATACCGTCGTTCCTTGAATGGTCCTTCATCACAAGCCTTCTTTCTTCAGCGCACGATATGGAATGGCAGGCAAGCAGGAACTTCGCTAGAGAAGATATATATACCACATATATTGCGGTCGTACAGTCCACTCGGCGGTAATAATATAGGCCCATGTTCTTCCTCCTCGCTCCGGTAGCCGGCATGATACGATGCTGTGTGGATGGCTCCTTCCGACTCGTCTCCCTTCTTCCCTCCTTACTTGCTATTATAGGCTTCTTTCATTATAATATTATGACAGCATTTGCTGCTCTACCCTATAGCATCCACTCGAACTGTCATCCCCAAACATTCTAACGAAAGTTTATCAAAGCCTTCCTTTCCCTCCGCAGGACTAGTAAAGTCAGACGAAATCTTATGATAAGCATGAGGTGCCCCGGTGCCAAATTAGCGTTATAAATACAGTGCAGTGCGCAAGCAACAGGTAAGTAAGTGGCATCCGGACAACAGGGATTAGAAGAAAAAATATATGGCTAATTATCTGTGCGTAATTGAGAATCCATACTACATTGGTACCAGTGCTCGAAATGTTCGGCCTATTACTTGTGGAGTGACACGGTACGGGGCACCGTAAGCTAAGCACCGGTAATACTTGTAAATCTAAATTTTCTGTCGAAATTTTGATCGGCCAGATTATCCGGGGAGGATGTCGCCGTCCGGCACTTCGCCCGAATGAAACTCGATGCTTATGTTCTTAGCCATGCTTGTCCGCTGGGTTAGTTGCTTGAGGATGCTTGTGTATGGGCTCGTGCGCTCCAGCAATCTGACAATTTGATATCTGGATCCGGTTGGAAGGATGTGCTCCTTGGCACCAGTTATTCGGACCACCGGTGGCCAAGAAATAACATTGCCAATCTATCTAGGAACAAGGTATTCCTTGTGACGGGTACCCATCTCACTTAACCGACTTATTGGATCATGCAACGGATCGTTCAAGGTCTCGAATAGTGGGGGGGGGGACAGATCATCCTAAGCCTTGGCTAAGCATGAACATGAGATTCAAGGTCGAGAAAATTGTGTACTCAATTCACCAAATTTTTTTTTGCACAACATAGCCGAAAGCTGTGCACCATCGTACATATAATTTAATACCGGCACTCTGGACTTCCTGGTGGCTGGAGGGAGGTGAGGTGTGGAATGGAGGAGATATTGGGAGGGATTAGCAACAAGGCAAATAAGATATGCCGGAATCTGACTCGCTGGCATCTGTTTTCAGGTTTGCAGTTTGCACATGGGATACCGAGGGCAGGGCGCAGCCGCCCCAGAAACGGTATTTTCGGTAAATTCCGCCAGTGGGTACGCTCCCGCATGCCTGCTCTGCCGTGCTCCGAAGATACAGTAAGAAAAAAAAAAAGCACCGACTACCCAGTGATCGTATGCCATCACGACAAAATCCGATTATGGTATTCTCTCTTGTGCATGTTGACCGGCGAGGGGGGTACATACACACACGCTCTGGCCGACGCCTTGGTTCAATTAATATATCATAATATTATGCCGCCTAGCTCCCCCCCCCCCATGTGGTGAGGCAAAAAGGAAATCGGGGATTACGATACTCGAACTCGACTGCTTGCAATCGGAACCAACGCACCGAACGCCATCACTTCCGTGCTCCCCCCTTCTCTCAAGAGTGGCCTACTAGTAGATGGAAGCCATCACGATCGAGAGTAGTCTTGTGGGCCCAGAAGAAAAATCTCCGAGGACAAGGTGTAAGCAGTCTGCTTCTTCTGCAAGATCCCACACGGCTCGTTTGAATCTCTTTCGATTACCGTATGTATATTTCTTCCGCAGCCTGAGCCGGTGAAGTTGGAATTGGGACACGGAATGATCCGGGTGTTTGAAAGTGTGGTTGCACTGCCGAGACCCATGTTGGTTGTCAAGGCGCCGATTTTTTCTGGGGTTAGGCCAAACATCCGTCTCAGAACGAGCTGGCGGGGAATGATTCCCATTGGCTGTTTAGCAAAAGGGAGAGGGTCAATGGTATTTAACACGCGTTAAAAAACTCATTCCGGGAACCTTCCCTTATCGTTTTTTTGTTGAGTTCTACTCGTCGTTGTCGGCTTGAGACGTTACTGTACCGCTATGTTTTTTTGCTTTGCTTTTTCTTAGAGTTTTCCTCCCTATCTTACCTTTAAACTTCTCTCTTTGGGTTTTTTTTCCTTTCCTTTTCCCCCTTTCTCCTGCTTCGATGACTTGTTGTGTTCGAGTGCAGTAGAGTTAAGTGCACCAACCCGGCAATGCATGGAGGGATGAAGGGAGCCCTACTGGACACGACATATAATACGGATTCCAATTGATTGCCACAATGCTGCGCAGTACCCTACCGGTACAATCCTCGAGGTAGGTACGAGTCCCGTTCGAGTCCCGGTACCCCAGTTGCCTACTCAAATGCTCGTGCAGCATCTTCACGGGTTTCCCTTCTCGTCCCTTTGCTTCTTCTTCTTCACAAGCTTGGGGGCCATCCATCCATCCGCCTTTCCCAACATCCCGTAATATCTGCACGAGATAATCAGACTGATATCTTCCAAATCCTTCCCGATCCCTCCTACCCTCCCTTCCACTCGTTCGTCTCCCGGTCCAGCCCTGCTTGCACCGTGACTTCCACGTTGGCTTTGCGTGAGACCAGATGCATTACAATAGCCCATCGGTCTTGGTCGAGTCTTCTGCACCCCATCAATTGTAACAGCCAGCCAGCACATACCGTGAATAATTGGCAGAACAAAGTACCAGGAGGGCGAGGGCACACCTGGGCCGCCATCGGGCGTTTTTCCAGATTGCGACTGAGTTTTTTTTGTTTCAGGTGGACCTTATTTTATTTTTCTTGTGCAACCCAACCCAAGGCAAAGAGTGCCGGTTGCAGCCGAAACAACCGGCTCCGGAGCGAACGATCCCATTGTCTCACACGCAGTGACAATCAACTCCCATTTCCTTCTTTATCCTGAACCCCCGCTACCCCGTTACACCCATTACCGTGATTCCCACTCGGTCACGGGGTGACTCTGAGAAGGACTTCGACGGATGAACCATTTAGAGACGCCACACTATGGCTTTATTAATTTTCTTGTATCATAACATCGAGTTTGTCCCTCAGGAAAAGTATCATAGAGCATACCAGTGTGGTGCCCTGTCCCAGGCACTTTTACAATCCGACTACTGGTGGCTTTTTTTTCAGGTCTTCTCTGGTCATTTTCCTTTTTTCTTCTCTCTGTCTTGGCGCGCATTGTGCATTGTATGTTGTGTGCCTTCAGAATAAAAGAAATCCGACCACCTCGTTTTAGCCAGGTCAAAATATCGCACTGGTATCTAATATCGCACTTGTGCACGCAATCCGATCTGTATGGCCGGCGGGGAGACAAGACAGGAGAACTTTCTTCGTCAGCCATATTTGGGGGGTAATATGCCTTCAAACAAGGCCTCAATATAGATTGGATAGCTTTGTGAGTGGGGAGATATACATATCTCAAATCTGGAGAATGCCGTATGAGGACCGATATCTGCAGCCGGTATGGGCATTTGGGGTCAATCCCGGCACTTGGGTACCAGCACGGCAGAGATGCCGTATGTGCTCGAGTACCATCCAAGGGACCTTTGAGGAGCCTTAACCTACCTACTACTCCTGTCATATGATAGTCACAACGTTTTTCTCCCAACAAACAAGCGAACACTTGCCTTAACGACCTTTGCGAAATGGGAAACACCTTGAACAAAGTCCTTGCTGCTCATAGTGTTATCTAGATAAGTTCGGGTTAGGCCATCAGATGCATCCGATACGAACCTTCTTCGGTCGTGAGGTCTTAGGTGTTGTCACTCTCCGCGGTGACGGACGGAATTTTAACCCGATCTTGGCAACTATTTCCTACCCAGGTAATTAATGCGCTTACCGACATTTGAACAAGCTTGCTGATCCTCTGGATAGTTTATTGGGGGCAGGACTTGGTCGTGTCTGACGTCGCTGTGTTTCCCGAGGAGCTAGCGCGAAAGTACTGTGTCATAACATCTCCGGACGGCCCGAGCAATTGCCTTGCTCCGATATGAGAACTATGCGCCCTGAGAAAGATTACTCTGCGGCCGACGTATCGTGCGTGCGTGCGTGCCCGCCTGCCAACGAAGAGCCGTATTTGTGCGGTTGTCGTATCGTTACTCGAGTAAAGTGCTCTTTGCGCAGACTAGCAAGGCTCTGGGGGCAACGAGTGCCATAAATCCCTAGGGTCGTGTGTGATCATGGGAGTTGAATGGAGAGAGAAAGGAGAAAAAAGAAAAGAGTTCTGTCGAGATCACGCCCATTGGCTTGTCGACTCGAGACACAGTTTTGTACTCGGAGGGGTCATTAAAATAGGAAAACATAACCCTTGTCTTCGTAGGGGTTTGAATGGGGTCCGTAGAAATGGTTTTCCGGTTTTTACTGATCCCCCCGAGTAAATTGGTTGAGAGCAGTACCGGGTTTTCAGGCATCTTTTTGTCCTAATTTGAGGAAAATATTGAGTCTCCTATGGTACCCTAGGAGAAACCTGGTATATCAGCCCGGGTCCAGCAGGACTGGGGGTTTTGAGCGGGCCACTGGGATTGGTGAGTTGGTGGTGAGATAATACCGAAATGTTGATTGGAGTGCACCATTAACCTTTTTTTAATTTTTTTAGTGGCCTCAGCCAGTCGGTCGGATAGCAGAATTGTTGTTCGGGTCAAGCCGGTTTTCCTGAGCTCCCTAGGGAAACCCTTGCGATATAAAAAGCCTTGCTTGGTTCTGATTAACCTATAGGATCTCCCCCTCGGCACGTCCCTCGTAACCGGGGATGAGGCAAGAAGATGTGAGGAAGTCCTGGGATTGTGAAATATGATATCTCGGGACTGGGGGTAGGGAGTTGATATCATAATATGTACAGTATCGGTATAAATGCCTAGTTGTCGTCGATGCTTTCTGGGTTTCAGGCGCATTCACCCAGTGAGGATGTTTGCTGCTTTTTTTTCTCCCCCTTTCGCATCTAAGATATGATGAGAGTGCATGGAAACGGCCCGTGGAATTTCACTATTGGGTCACTTAATGTGGTGGTCAGATTCCTGTGGGTATCTATAATTCTAGGATCTAGTTTTCGTGTTGGATCGAGTGATAATTGTCGGATGGTGGCAGTGAGTTGGTAGTCTATTTTCGCTCTCGTGAGCGTAGGGATGGATTCTTGGAGCTGGTACCGTGCGCTTTGGTTTATGCTGAGATCGAAATATTGAACACTGTCCTAGTGAAGGACAATCCGATATATATGACGTGGAGCAAGCCAGACAGGAGCCAAACTTAAATGCAATTATCCTGTCCTCCCAGATAGCGGGTGCAACCGGCTTAAGTTCCGCTTTCAAACCCTGCCAGGACATCACTCGATAGGATCTACAACCCTTACGAGTTACGGACTGCGGGTTTGGGGAACGGGGCTAGCTTAGTGTGGGGTCTTCTCACGGTAAAACAGTATCGATATGAGAAGGGCGCCATCGATACTCGCGTTGGGCTGCGGAGATCGGTGGGTCGAGTGATACTTTGCGATGGGTGGATTCGAGTGTGTCCTCAGATGGCTCTTTGGGAGGCATTTTCGGATCCATTTTTTTTGATCCCCGTGGGCGAGTGCAACTTCCTCCAGAGGGGCATTAGGGCACTATAGGCTGCCTAGCATATATATAACTGATAGCTACCAAATCTTGTATCGTCGAGTGTATGAGGCGTGCACTGCTGCCCATGGGTTCGAAGGGAGGGGATTTCGCAGAATTAATCGTTTCTTGTGGCCCTTGACCTGAGCGATGGCTGTATTATCGCACCCCGCTATCCTGGGCGGCCACAACCCAAAGAATCTGTCCTGTACAACGGATGGTCCGGGACAATAGGTTAGGCTTTGGTATAAAGAAATTTAGAACTCCTGGCTTATATACGATGGCGGGGTATTCGGATTATCCACATCCGGGATAGCGGGGTGTGACTGCCTATTTTTTATATCAGGTTTCCAAGAGAGAAAAAAAGGCAGACTATTTCTCGCTCTGAATACTCGGATATTATGGGTGGTAGAGTTCTAATGTGGGTGTTGTGTAGTGTCACCATTTATCGCTCGCACTCTATGGCGATGGTTACCATGGCGCGACCTTGGTTGCATTCGCCATCGTCACTTGATGCACCGAACTCGAGTACACCCTTTTGTTCTTGAAATATAGGGAGTATCTTTTCTAACCTCATAATCCCAGGAGTAGAGCACCCAGCAGTAGGAAATACCATGACCTCGCTCAAGAATACACAACGGTTTCAACGAACAAGCAAACAAGCAACAACCCCAGCCCCCGAGCTTTCAAGGCTGCTCCCAGATGTTTTCATCTCTCCATCAGAACCTCGCCCCGACTCCCGTACTATGCACTGACCCTACCAGTTACGATATCATCATTAGGCGCTTTTGTTCGGACATAGATCCCCTGGCATATTTCATTCTCGGGAACAAGAAAGACTGCTAAGGATTCATTGGTACACATGATGTCGACACAAAATAGCTCAGATCCGAGTGAATACAATGCTTTTCTTGCGGATATTGCTCACGAAAATCACAATCAATTGCGGGGGAAGGCAGGTGTCGCATGCCTTTCCAAGACCGCAGGCCTCCACAAGAGGGCAATTTCTCCATTTGTCGATACTCAGGGGAAAGCAGCTCGTTGGGTACTGTATTCTCCATTGCGGCTGTGGGTCCCTAGGGACATATTTAGACACACGGGATCTTCCACAAGAGGAGCTGAAGGCCAAGAGGAGCCAGACTACGGCAGGCAAATAAGACCCTTGAAATTTAGGGTGAAGCTGTTGTGGCGATCGGTTGATATCCACAATCGGTCCGTGTACCCTTGGATAGCTCTCACTTTGTCAATCCCAGCGCCCCTAGTGCAGACTTTTTCTGGGAGCAAGGGTTCCAAGATAACTAAAACGCTCTCCCGGCATTGTATGTGATTTGAGTTTTTCGCGAAAGCCATGTATATCTCAATGGGTAGCCAATTTCGTTTTATTGGTTGCCGTTGATCTGTTCTTGAGCGCGATTCAGAGATATGGCATAGAAGTAACCCGATGGAGAGCACGGGGTTTGGAAACGATCATGCTTTATCTACAAGTCTAAGTGAGAGGATGTCCTCGTAGTTGGTTGAGATGGGGTAAACTCGTACAAACCTACTATTCGGGATACAGCTATCGAACACGACTTGACTAGGGTACGTGAACGGCAAGGTGGGTCCGCTTAATGTTGGGTTGCCCCTCTTACTGAATATTGTATCGGGGACTGGCCTGCTAAATTCGCGGGGATCGGGAAGCGGCTGGCTTCGAGCCTACGCGGATTAGTTCCTTGGTAGAGGTTGGGCGACATCGGGCGTGGTCTCAGCGGCAGTATGCCACTGCTTTGCATTTCTGGTGATGTGAATGCCTGATAGCAAAATATTCCTTGTGAGAGTCTATTCCGACTTACAAATTCCTTAAGCTTGTTTGCTGCTGCTTGTATCGACTCCTCTGCTGTTATCTTGCAGAGCAAGGGCAGCGATAGAGTCAAGAAGGAGCTCGGGTCAGGGATCGCAACTGAGGTCCGGCATAAATTGCCTGGGTTTATAGTTCTATCCTCTGTTGAATAATCAGGGCCTTTCCGCTGCGTGGTGTTGGCTATGCTTGTTGTAGGAGCGTGTACTGTAGGCTGTATGAATTCCTACATGTTGATGCTTTCCCTGCCTATATGCAGGTTCACCGTCCCCGTTTGTTTCCTTAGATAGTGTGTGGCTTCTTCTCCCATCTCTGAGATTACTCCTTTCTGCCTTTTCTCCAAATCAATGAACGAAGCATCTCAATCGTAATAGTTACTCTAGCATGCTGCAGGTAAGAAGCATTCGAAAGTGAGGCTCGTTGATTTTTATGGAAGCTTAGATACGCACAGACCCTTTGCCATATCTTTTGTGGATCCCTGTTTTCCGGTACTTCTTGCCTGCTGCGAGTATGTCCAACGGCTAAGATTGTGCAACCTTAGTGACCGAGGGAATGCGGCTCAGGCAAGCTGTATTGACGAGCTCCTTGGGGCCAGTTTAAAAATTCGTTAGCTGTGTATGATACTCTAGTATCGTACGCTGCTGGTACCTGCTAATCTAATCTAATCCACGCTCTCTTGTGTCTATGCTTTCTTGTCTCCAAATAAAAAGCGATAAGGGTCGTCTGTTTTTCTCTTTTTCTTAATCTTATACTGGCTGGGTGTGTGCTTAAGTTATTTTACTAGATAGATGTGGTACTAGGGGTTAAGAGGTATGACAACTTGTATTATTTCAACTTCTACACTCGAGTGCGGGGGATTATATGATACAGCTTTGCGGGGGCTAGCATTGCGCGAAGGGCACATTCTGCGGGGCGTCTAGTTTGGGGAACCCGACTTTGGGAGTCACTTTATGGCCTTGGGTTCCGGTTTGGGATACTTTGGTGCATCGTCAACTGCTCAGTCGAGTGATATTTGAAGATTCGCAGCTCTTGGGAACATTCTCGAAATTCCGGAGTTCGAGAAATGTATGATGGCGTTGTGCTAGGGCGGCCTGCAAGTGAATTTTTTGCCCATTCCGTTCCACTGTTTCCCTTGCATGAGGGTCGTACTCGTGTGAAGCAGTCCTATTTTAGGGTCTGTCTGCGTGAACTCGGGGCTGTAAACGGGAAGGTCACGTGATATCAGCTTATCGAATCCAGTGCCAAGGGGTAGGTCAACAACAACCACGAGAGCCCCCTCTCATTACCCCCTCCCAAACAACTCCAATCACTATCTTTTTCCGTAATTCGCTCCTTTCGTGCTTTTAGTGCTATATACCCTGCGTTGAATAAGCTTCTTGCTATCCCCTCCTTTTAGTTTGAGATCCGGTCTTTGGTTGATGACCTATACCCGGCGGTCTCGGATAGCTATACAACATTTTTTTCTTACACAACACCACAACAAGTCGAAATGGGTTCGGATGGGGATGGAGTAAACGATTTTTTACAGCGGATCCGTGAATTGGGTGATAAACGAGATCGTGAGGATGAGGAACGTGCTCGGAGGCTCGAGCAAGAGATCATAGCTGGGCGAGAGGCGAGACGGGCTCGCAGAGATGGTAAGGCTCATCCCCTTGGATGGACGTTGGATTCCGGAGTATTTTTTTATGGTCATCCCCCGTTTCGAGGGACTGACTTATGGTCATTATAGAACGCGCAAGATCTTTATCGCCCCAGAAGGACTCGCCGCTGGGCACGCCAACGAGTATACAGTCGTTTTTGCCAGATTCACCTAGATCGGATATCACGGGCGATGTCTGCACCCCCGGGAAACGTGAGGACAGTGTGAGCGAGGCGATGGAAAAGTTAATAGGGGGTGCTGGAGAAGATGATGAATCAGCGGTGAGGGAACAAGGAAGGCGGCCGACTGGTCCTCTCTCGTGGCAGCGGAGGCCTAAATCTAACACGGTATCATCGTCGTCGTATCGACCGCCGGCTGATCGGCAAGCGCAGCAACCTGACAGCAGTGACGAGGAGATCGGGAAGCGACGTTCACAGATTGCATTGAATTTAAGCTCCAAGGATCCATCATGGTTCAGGCAGACGGCGGACCGAGGCACTACGTCAGGCGCTTTGCGGAAGGCGCAAGACGAGAGAATGAGTGTTGCTGAGAGGATGGCGCTGCCGGGGATGTCTGCTGGTTTAACGGTTGGGGGGGATGCGGAGCTTGAGCCAATAAAACAATCCCTTTCCGCTCGCTCCTCGAATGAGACATTGAGATCAGCCAATTTCCCTTCATCAGGTTATCGTGGTCGTAGCGAGTCTATGCGTTCGACAGATCGTATTCCATCTTCGACTTCGACTTCCAGCTTGCCATCACATTCTAGAGATGCCTCTTTATCAAGCTCAACCTTGATTCGTTTTGATCCTCCGGGGAGAGAGTCACTCTCGTCTACCGATGGGATTAACCGGCCAATTGCTATGAGCCCAAGCCAAGGGCGGATATCACCGGAACGTAGGGAGAGAACTCCTAGTCCTACAAAAGGCCTGGGGAGCTTTGTTCAGAGCGCGATGTTAAAGAGGGAGGGCTCTATAAATAAGAGATGGAGCAATACACAACAGCTTGGGAGCTTATCAAGGAACAATAGCACTGCGAGTACGGGATCCACTGCTAGGCCATCCTTCCCTCGAGCACGCGGCTCGGCTGCTGCTGATAACTCAAGAGAGCCTTCACCGATATTTGACGATATATCTGGAAGTGGTGTAAAGAAGGAGTCACTAGAAGGGGAGGGCTCTACTCCTGAAGGTCTATTATTAAGATTCCCCTTAACTGGTGAGGGTGGTTTGGACCCGCCTTCAAAACGTTCGGAGGAGAATACACCTCCCTCTTCGCCTTCAAAAACCGTTGATCAGAAGAGATGGAGCCCGACAAAATCCTCATGGTTGGAAAGTGCATTGAAGAAAGGTGCAGAGAACCCACAATTTTCACCACCCCCGATGAAACCGTTGGTAAAGCCTTTTGAGAAGCCGCCATTGAGGCCGTTTGAGAAAAAGCCTCTAGAAACTGCCAGCACACCAGTTCGCCCTCCTACAAATCCTAAACCTCCCAATCTCTCACCAAAGCCTTTGGAAAACTCTCCTGACCTCACATCACCCAAGGTTGATGTACCTTCGGATATCGGAGGCGTTGCTTCAACAAAGCCACCTGTTGCAGATAAGCCCAGCGTTTTCACTAAGTCGCTGAAGCCGCCAATCAATACTACTGCACCAATTCTTGAGAGGCCGCCCGTCAAACCTAAAGAACCTCTTAACCTACGTGCTGGACTGAAGTCCCGGCCTGTGGCTGGGGGTAATGAAAAGGGCGAAGAGCTGCCTTTTTTGAACGCGATGTCAAGGTTACGTTCTGTAAGGACTCAGAATTATGCTGCGCCTAATGAGCTGAAGGAGCGCATTCTTGCGGGCAAAGCCAATTTGCAAGCAACGGGTGGCCCTCAGAAAAACAAAGGGCCAGACCCTGTGAAAGAAACACTACTTTCAGCTAAAGGGTCTCTTAGACACTCTAATAGCTCTCGCGTTGTGCCTCCAGTGCCTCCAGCTGAGACAAAACCTAAATTACCAGATCTCACCAAACAGGTGCTTCCATCAGTGAAACTCGGGCCTGAAGTGAAGGGGTCAACCTTTTCCAACAGGTTCAATCCGAACCTTGCCACTTTACTACAGCAGGGCCCTCCCGGAATGTCTTCCGGTAGGAGGCCGGAAACCGCTCAAAGTGAGGGCAGAAGTGAGGCTGCAAATAATACTGAGGCTCAGGGGAGTGGGAAAGCTCTCACACATGTAGGTTTATTTCTGGAGTATCTTCTACGCCACCCCTGTGGATGGTTTGTTAATTATTAGCCTAGATGACTAAAGATAGAGCTCGAGGTCCGAGGAGACGAGCACCGACTACAAAGGATGGAGCAGGTGCAAGGCCAGTGACGGCTCAAATCACAGTACAGCCCCCACCTCTTAGCTTTCCTGCTTACTATCTCTTGTGCCGAATTTCACTCACTTTTGGCGCTATTATAGGCGGAATCATCACCATGACTAATTCGAGTATTGCCTATTAAAGGAACAAGCTCACCCATAGAGAGCCGACCTAGCCGATCAACGAACTTGGCCTTCTCCTAGTTGAAGATAGACCACCATTTGTACCCTTTAGAGTTGGGAGGTGGAACAAAACTAGTGCTTGAAAATAGGTTGAGGGATGTTATTAGTTCATCGTTGGTCGGCAATTGTATAGTACCCCATGACAACACAGAAAAATAGCCGCCAGAACGCTATAAAAAAACAAAAAAAACAATTCTGATATTACACTTTCGATGCCAACCCTCTCATTAATTATTATGTAAATATATCTACGGGTATCTAAGAACCTAAAGATTCAAAGTCTGGACTTTATTTCGTAAATTTACCTGGGCCTTGCCTAGTGTACGTAATTCTACGTAGAAGGGCTCTAATTTTCAGAGCGACCCATACCGGAAACCTGTGCGGGTTCAGTTCAGCACTTGGCCTAATAATTGGAGAAGGTGCTGTTCCAAGGTGTTCGCACACAACCGCCCAATCCGCATGAAAAAGACCCAATGTTTTAAAGCGGGTTGCTAGCAAAGTGAGCGAATCTCCTTACTTGCAGGTTTTTTCTTTCTTCTTCTTGTCGTAAAAATACAATGGCAAAATCCCTTGTGCCATTCAGTGGGCAAGAATTAAAAAAACAAAACAGAAATAAGGATAAAAATAAAGGTGGCATTTTTCGGTGAACGGGCCTGTCCGGAAAGTAATGATACACCTGCAAGCTGAGCATGTGATGCAACCACATCCACTTTGGATTGACTGCTGTGGTCCCATGATGTGCTGGGAGAGAAAGGGAATATTGGGACTTGGAAATTCGCATACTGTATGAAGATATAGATGTTGGATAGGAAATGTTTTTAATAGGTATTGGTATCTTGGGGGTTGCTGCTTGGGGGAGTGGTTAGAGGGGCTAAGGAAGGAGGTGAAGATGTGTACTGTGCTTTAGGGATTAATGGTTCAAGTAAGATTACTGAGGTTAGGGAATGAGTAGTAGAGTGTGTTGTTGTTGCAGAGCCTTGTTTGGTGTTATGGGATATTACTATAAAGTAAATATTGATTTTAGCAAGATTACTATTGTTAAGAGAATATTTGGGGTTAAGTTTTAATTTTGAATACTTGGGGAAAAGAGGGTTTTTGAAGGGGTAAACAGAAGGGAGGGGGAAAGGAGTTTGTAAGAAGGAGAAGGAGAGAAGAGAGTAAATGAAATCAAGTTGTTTTTATTAATTAGATTGCTATTATTATAATAGTATATAACTGAAATGCTGCTGGTAGAGAGGGTACTAGTAAAGTTAAATCTGTAAAAAGTTGAAAGAAAAAGGGTTTAGGCCAAATTTTAAGCTAGAATATATTAGCATTAGGTAAAATGCTGAAGCTATGAAGGGGGGAAGAGCAAAGCAGGTTCCTGTGGGGGGAGCTGAAGAAGGGGGGGAAAGAATCAGAAAAAAGATAAACTTGGACTTAATGGCCAACTGATGTTAAACTGAGATCTACTGCCCTTCCCTGATTCCTTTGATAGAAAGTCTTGATAAATCTCCTGACAATGTCTAGCTGGCTACAGGTAATATGACATAGTGTAGTGATGAATAAAGCCAGGAAATACAGTGAGACAACTTGAGTATGCCAGTGCCTTCTAGAGGTTGCCTTAAACACACAACTTTCAAGGTCTCAATTAAATTCAAGATACAAGAATGCTTCTCAGAGAAAAAAGAAACCTCTTAAGAAAGCAATTCCTCAAGCTAGAGAAGACACTACAGTGCTGCTAAACTATTATACTTTAGCTAGCAGAGCAGAAGCCGTATCCAATCCCCCAAGAGACACTGCATGTACTGATAAATAGGATACAGGACAGAATTCAGCCTATATCGGATGAAAATGCAGGTCATGCAAAATGGCAGTAAGATTTTATATCAAAGCACATTATATCCACTTTCATCCAGATCCCCAACTCAATTTCTAATCTTTTGCATTTTCGCGGTGGATATCTCGTCAACGGCCGCGACTGTGTGATCGCTGCACAAAGGCTATCATTTGCTCGCCAGACACGCACGACCGAACCGGTTTGACGATCGCCCGCCACTTCACTGTGCAACCCCTGCTGCTCATCCAAATCCAAATAGCTGCATGTGCGATAGCAAACTCCCGTTCCCTATCCGAGAAGATTAGTATTCGAACGATAACTTTAAATCTTTCGAGTCTGATGCAGGAGTTGGGGGAGCTTCTTTAAAAGCGATTTTTGTTATTTCGATAAATGCAAAAATGAGTGGTAGATCGTAATGATGATGTAGTGATGCCAACTAGCAGTAGTCTACAGTTGTACTCGTACATCTTCCTCTCCTCCTCCCACTTTTCTCGTAGTCTGTGATATAGCCCCCAATTATAGTAAAACTTTGCATTGGATGAACGTAATTCAAGTTGGGAATCTCGAATTCTGCCACCCGAATTCTCTTTCTTTCTTTCTCGTAGTCTATTCATCCCCTGCCGTCTCCCGTGGTTTACATTTTTATTTTTTTATTTTTTTATTTTGGGGGTGGTGGTGGGGGGCGGATTGGCCATCGAAGTTTTAGCTGTGGAGGTGGAAGTGGGAAGGGAGCCTGGGGCGCAAATTTACCAGTACCAATTATCGTGACCTCGTAAATCCCCATAATTTTAATGAGAGAGATTCAGGGGGGCGGGTCTCCCTCTTTCAAGCCTATTTTCGACCCCTTGTGGCTCGCTCGCTAGCTAGCTATTATGATCGAGTATTGTGCGGCACAGTGCTCGGGTATGGTCAAAAAGGTCTGAAAAAAAGATCCGTAGGGTCAGGCGGCGGGTGGGAGACAGGTTGCATTGGTGGAAAAATTCTTGTTCGGGGGGGTGGGGATGCGCCAGAAATCAGATTGAAGGAGTAGGTATCTAGTACTTGACCATGTGTCATACTAGTAGATGGTGAAATTGCTAGTATGCGGTTCAATCTATTCATTTATGTGAGGCTCTTGAAAGAGCTGCCGGTGTTCTAGAAGCCCTGGTTTCTTCTCCTCCTTCAGTCTCAATTCGGCCTTATACAGTCTTAGTAAAAATCCGCAGATACATGAGCAGTCACTCAGCTCAATTGCTTAGGTTAATGGCATCATGTAACCCCCCCCCCCCCCTTTGCTGATCAATCGGCGCCTCTACTCGAGTAACCCTTGTCTCGCCACTCGGGGTCTTCCGCCCTCTTTGATTATATCCTACCGGTAGTACTTGTACCTGATAAATCGAGATCAAGGTGAGGAATAACTAGGGGGTGACTAGTGACTGGGCACACTGCGTGACGCATTTTTCTTCCATCTCATCCTGGTCCCACCCGTACTTGAAACTGGACGCTTTGTATGGGAATTTCTGCGTATAGTGCCTTAGGTGTCTGGCTTCAACTTGGGGGGGGGGGGGCACGATGAAAATCGGTGGGTGCCGAATAAGGGTGCCGGTATTTGGTAGGCAAAAAAGTGGGTTCTTCAGAGTAAGGTATGGAAAGGTTGTGGTATCATACTTGCATCTGGCAATAGGTATCTGATAATACGGACACAGCCAGGCAACCACTTAATCAGCGAAAAACGCCCTGTCTCGTTTTTAGATACTTTATGCCAGACAAAAGTACTTGTTATTGATCCCTGTGGGTTCATGTCGTGCCCCCGTTGGAGACTGTGCTTGATGATATTGGTTCATTGATTGGTTTACTTGCACTAATCCACTACTTAGCGTCCCCTCTCGCCCGCTACAGCTCCGTTCTCAATATTCAAAGCAACAATGACAATAATAGTAATGGAGGAACAGCCCGATCGTCCCCCCCCGAGGGGAGCGCATCCCACAAGGCGTACCCCGTAGGTAAAGATAAGGTATGCAAAGTAATAGACAAATACTCAAGGGATCGTGGTAACGTGATGCAGTATGGATCAAGAAACGGGGAAATTCCGTAAACGATGTGCCATGTGCCCGGATAAGCTAAAAGGAATAGAGGGGAGAGAAAAAAGCAATGGGCGGGATATAAAGAGAAAGGCGAAGCGAGGAAAAACTGAAGTGGAGTTTGCGGTATCAAACATGGGACTCAATGCTCAATCCCTACACTTTAAATCTGAACAATGCCGGGGTGGATAGGATTAAGTCTTCTTGGCCCGCTCCCTAATCTGTGTGGCCTCGGTGTCCTCTTCGTCCTTCAGTATATTCTTTTTCAGCCAGTCATTCACGAACACGCCATGTGGATCAACAGCGTTCCTGAGCTCCACCCAGTCCTTCATCTTGGGGTACATGTCCCAGAATTCCTCTTTGGACGTGGAGATAAAATTTTTGGCCCAATGAGGCCTCCCACCTAGGTCTTTCATCAACCATTCAAAGGCATTGTAGTACCGCTCCCACTCGGGTGGGTTCTTAAGGAATGGCCGGTACAGCGTGGCATTAAGATAGAGAGTCGGGCCCGTCTGACAACTCTGATCGAGCCAAGGCTTTTCGGCCTGTACGGTGGTGTTGGCAACCCGGACCTCGATTGGCGCGTGCACGTATACCCCTTTCGGGGTGAACGGGATGCCGCTTTTGTTGTCCTTATCTCCATCCAGCCATGTCTGTAGGCGTTGGATTGCTTCCGGCCCTTTTTCTAAAGGAATTGCCCACTATTGGAGTTTCAAAGGAGTCAGATATGTGCTTACATAAAAGGTTGGGGCATTTGCTGGGATTGGGGAGATTAGAGGGGCGGTAAAGGCCTCATATGAGTTAAAGAAATTTCTAGAAATATCTGGTAGAGCGGTTGGGGTTGAATAGCAGCACTAACTCTCGGCTATTGCCCTCGTCCTTGCTCCCTTGCTTTAGGCGGGCTTTCGTTGAAGAAGATTGAAATTGGAGCATTGAGAAAGGAGGCAAGAAAATCTTGTATTCACCTCATTAACAAGCTGAGAGAATAAACAGTCCATTGTAAGTGCCTCATGGCTTTTCTGGACAGCCGACCCAGTCGGCCCCTCCTCCCATCTATACTGCATAGAAAAAACATATCTCTCTACAATAGGAGTCAACCGCGGGAACCAAGTGGAGAAGTAGAGGGCAAGTTCGTATGAAAACCGCCCTAACCCCCCGCCGTACCAGCTATGCGGCCGCTCACACAAAGGTTCCTCTGTTTTATTTGCCGACCAAACGATCGACCGCCCCGAGTAGGGAAACCACCACACCCGTATAAATTCTGATTTGGTCCACAATTCCTTTTTCCAGGTATCCAAGATTTGAGGGGTCTCTACTACTTCTTGTTTCCAAGCCAAGTTGAAAGCTGGCACAGCTTGGAAAACTATATGTGTAATAATTCCCAATCCACCAAGTGAAACTAGCGCAGCATGGTACAGATCGCCGTTTTCTGTCGCGCTGCACCTTAGGGATTCGCCACTCGAGAGCATTATCGTAAGGCCAACAACGGCTTGTGATAGGGTGCCATGACTCAGGCTTGAGCCGTGGGTATTAGTGGCAATGGCTCCAGCAATGGATTGTGCTGTAATGCTACCAAGATTTGGCATAGCCCACCCTCGCTTTTCAAGCTCGTCCACAAGCCGATAGAGCCTAATCCCAGCCTCGACCTCGAGTTGTAGCTCTCCACGATTTTCGGAAACGACTGAGCTAAACCCGTCCAGATTCACCATCCAGGATGATGTGCAAGTGAGATCACTTGGCGAGTGACCCGAGCCCACCACAACGATCGTCTTTCCGCATTGCCGAGCAAGATTAACAATTAAACGAATCTCCTTCTCTGACTGGGGTCGCAAGAACAATTCTGGATTTGAAAAATGTGTTTTTGCCCACGTGTGGTGCCTGTGGTTGACCGAGGCTCTGAATGGAACATGAGTACCAGTGTCGGCGTCCCAAGAAAGTGCTGAAATTGCATCGCTGGCATATTTTCGGAATCCCTTATGTGCTTCAGGGTCCATGCCGGGAGGACGAGAGGTTGTGGGACGGGGTTAGGTAACTCTGAGGTGGGGTAATCTGTGGCAAGGCTGGGGGTAAGGACGTGGGGCAATTCAAGGGATTCAAATGAAACGTGAGGGCGTACAATAGCTACGATAGATTTTAAGAAGGAAGAGTACGCTAGATATAAGGCAGATATTGGGAGGAGGAGGGGTGGCGAGGAAGGGAGTAGCGGGCGATGTAAGCGGGCAGGCAGGATAGGTGAAAATATGTAATTACGAAACACTATAATGAACAGTAAGAGGGAAGTAGGGAGGAAGATGGATGCAGAAGAAGATATGAAGGAGAAAGGAGGGAAAATATGACGAGGAGGGTGCCATTTTGAATAACAGATTTCTGTGTTCCCAGCTATACTCGTACTCCCCCCCTCTTTTAGCTATCATACGGTAAGGGAAGAGCGTCACATCTGACAGGGTGAAGCAAGTACAGTACCGGCACCGTACTGTGCAATGTGAGGCTTGCCACCAGAACATCAGCGTCTTGGGGCGTGGGCGGCGTGAGACTCGGATCAGGCCAATTGTCTTCAAGGATGGTGGTGGGAGAGCAGTCACTGGGCTAAGCTTAGAGCGTAATAGTGGCTAGGTTGGGAGAGGGAAAGGGACTCCGGGATAAACAATCCAAGTTCCTTGCATCGTGATGCGGGCGGCCGCCACTTGGGCTCAGAAGGAGAGGAAGGGGAGGGGGGGGGAGGGGAATGCAGGAGCAGCAAATGGGAAAGCGAAAAAAGGCGGAGAAAAATGAAGTCACGGTTAGCGATGCAGTGGTAACATCGGCTCTAAACTCTAGAGGGTCCGACAGGGGTTGGAGAGCGTAGGATCGGGTAGGCGTTTTCTCCTTTATGGCCGAGAACAGTTAGAATTGGCAGTAAAATTTAACTAGCTAATTGATACAGCACTTGAAGCTATGCTATTAATTTTTAAAGATTAAAGGAGGTCATCCTTTCGGGGAAGGATTTTCATGGTATGGTTTTGGCGACAGCCTCCTTTGAGCCACTTCCATACGGGGGCCACATTACTGGACTATGATAATACTGGTACAGTATTATTTACAAGCAATGATGGGAAGCCTGGAATCATACAGAGTCAATTTTTACTGTGCGGGGCTGGTATCTGATCTATACATGTGCTCACTTTTCTTTCCAAATACCAATGCTTGTGCTCTCGCAACTGCACTTAGAAAGCCATCACAGTGCATCATTTGGCAGCACAGGGCCACCTCTATTCCATATTGGTAAATTGTTAAGGCAGCTGAAATTAACTTATATCTGGTATAAAGTATCTGGGGATAAGACATGGTTTTTTTCGCTGGTTGGGTGTCAACTACTCGAGCACCCAGATCAACCGCCGTATTTACGGTATTTCACAACTATGATACCTTCTCCAATTCAACCCCCGCCAGAGTAACATCCCACTAACAAGGTTTCCACTGCGATCCCAAAATCGATCCCCGATCGATAGCAAACGGCAACTAACAGCTCGCTAAAATTGCATTGTTTTCGTGCCACAGCGAGGAAGTGTTCTAACAAAACGAGAAAGAAAAGAAAAAAGTCATGACGACATAGGCTAGTGTTAGGCGTTTTGCGCATGTCTCGGAAAAGTGTGGAAAAACATATTGGCTAAAGAGGAGGTGAAGACTTTTCAAGCGGCGGCAACCTGCCTTTTTTTAGGGGTACGAGAGTTATCAAGTTAGGATGTGCCTGTACTTTGGCTATTTGGCTTCTCCCAGGCGGGGCAGATAGATGTGACCAGTTCAGCCCGCAGAGAGGGAGAGGTACCCGGCACACAACAGCGTGCGATGAGCGAAAGAAATATATCTCACTCTCTGCCATACCTACTTGGGGCTTGTGCGATTGTAGCCAATAAGGGGGGGGTGGATCTTGGATGAGAAAAAGAGCTTTCCGGGATGGACCCCGCAATAATGGTTGATCGTGAAACTGGTTAAAACGAGAAAAATCCTCTAAGCACATGATTTGAGAGAGGCTGAGAGGCAGAAGGGGCAAGGGGGGAAGCATGGAAAGAAAGAGTAAAATATCAACCACACTGCCCACCATGATGTTTCCAAGAGCCGCCGTCTGGTAACTCGCCACCCCTCCTGTCGGAAGAAGCATTGTTGGGTGGCATTACTATCCCCCTGGTGCTCTAAAAAAGCCCTCGCATACCATAACTCAAGAGCTTTGCTCTAACTACCGTGCCTAGAAACCGTGTGTTCAGTTAGCGTATCAAAGATATCCTATCATCTACTCCATAAGTATTTGGCTAAACACGTGAACTTGTGGTATTATGATAAGCTAAGGTGTGGTAGCGCAGAGCACCTCGTCGTACTATGTTTCTATGTAGTACTCTTCTGGCACTTTTCCCTGCCTTGAACCTTCTTTCGCCTCTGCTGAACAGGTGTTGAACATTAGAGGACTAATTAATAAGAACCGTGAGCCTATTCTATTCTCTTTTCTTAAAGCTGAGCCTGTCACAAAGCCTAGGCATCTAGCTACCCATCCTGATCACAAAGCCCAATAATATAATCTACTCAGTGTATTTGGAAGTTTCCATTAAAGGTCAGGAGGAAATATATCCAAGCCAGGGCACACCGTACCCGCCAGGGCACACCATACCCACACGGGCGCGGTGTCCCCGACATTGCCTCCAAGCAATCCCGCCCTCGTGCGCCGAGGTTTGAGCCGCAGCCGATCAACCCGTGAGTGGGGTCACTGTGTTGTATATTAGGTTTTAAGTGCATTACTGCAGGGATTACCTGAGTGTGTTAACAGCAATCGCCATCAGAGCGGATTGATTATGTTCGCTTCCTGGCTCGTCCTTGAAGCGAACATACCGGCACTTTGTCACTATGTATCGGACTTTGAGAAAAAAAAGGAAAGAAGGGGAAAAGCAAGGAAGGGGTTTTTTTTCCGCACTGGGGGGAAATCTCTGGCGTTAAACATGTAGGTCTTAGGTTTTGCTACAAACGGAAAGCTAAACTTTCAGCTGAATACTGTACCAGTACCAGTTCCCCGTGTATCCCGGAATTTTAAGCTATTGCCGAAAGGTGTCCCTAATTGCGGAGCACTAGATTTGAATTTCGCTCGGGAGAATAAGATAGGGCTTTAGGCATCTATACTTCGAAGCATTTGCACATTTCAGTGGTCTTGTCTAATGTCTCGAGGGCTGCCATGCTGCGCCCTGACCTGCTGTGCTCTTTTGCAGGTGACTTCATCTCGGCGATCCGGCTAGGTGTCACATAAAGTGCATCGCGGCTCTTATGACCAGAAAAATAGATAAATGAAAAACCGTAAATTTCCGAAATGAGCAGAACGGGTGCATACTAGAGAGTGCTTGACCTCGTTAATCTTGACTTTTTAGAATTGTGGAGTTCGGCCGATCCCGTTTTACTCATTCTCGCCTTCCGGTCAGATTTCTCCTCAGTGCTATTGGCTAATATCGCGCTCTAGGAATGAATGACCACAAATGCGCAAGTGCCATACGCCAATCGCTTTCCCCCTAGTCCTAAGTAATCTGCGATTATAAGAGGATCACCAAGAATCACTCGTGCCTAAAAACTGGTGCTCCGGGTTCCCCGCCCCCTCATTTTGATACCTACCTGCGGAAACTCTCAGCTGGTTGACTTGGGGGAAGCTGCCCATTTTCTGACTATCGTGAGTAAGGACAGCGATATCGTGATAGGTTTAGCTCACCGGGATCGCACTCGCTAATCTAAGCAGTGATAGCAAAGCGCTTCCCAGCTCTGAGGGCACAGGTATGGTTTACCTGAAGAACTAAATAGACTTCTTCACTGATCTTCCATCCCCCGTTATTGATTGGCTTACTCGGCCCACGAAAATAAAGCGGTGTGAAATCAAGAGACATAAAGGTGCACAGCCACGATTATGACATGGTACTCGAGCAGATCATAGACTGACTTGACTTCACCTCACGTTCCGGAGTCGGGATTAGAACAGAAGTTTTTTATGTAGAACTTCTCAAACCTATAGTGCAGAGAGGCCAACACTCCTCATTTTTCTTGAGTGTTTAGCGAAAAGCAGCGACGCAAGCTTCACACCGATAAAAGCACTTTCTGAGTAATGCTGTAACTTTAGGACATAACCGAGTGGTCCGTCTTTCACGCCACATATTATCGATATATATGGGACTTTTCAAGGGTCAGGTGATGAGGCTCCTTTTTACCCACCAGAGAAGCCTACTTTCTGGTTGCACTGGTTCCGCTCTTTTGGCTAGCTTCTTTGCCGGTACCCAAGAACTCAACGACCCCTGTAACCAATGCCAACCTTTCGGAGCAATTTGGTAAGGTGGACAGATCACTACCCTTCTTCTTCTTCTTCTTCTTCCCTTAATACTAGGGACAAAAGGGGCGGATTGCTTGATGGCTTTCCTTGTTGATAGATCCTGACCCAGACTCTAATTCTCTGCTTTCTCGGCGCCCGTCCGGACCGCTTTCGGACGTTTTACAGCCGCTTCCTGCGTGAGCCACTTGGGAAATGATGAACAAATGCCCTTCCTACAAACCTATTATCTCTCGCATGACAGGGGGGGCATAGGCGCCACCTCTATACTTGGCAACTTTTACCTCTCGTTTTCCTCCAAGCCAAGTGGTTCCCCAGAAGTGTTCAACGTCCTCTTGCTCTTCTACTAAGGGGCGGGAATAGCTAATAATTAGTTGCAACTTAACCTTTATTGCAGGAGCCTTACCTATTGGGTGTATACTGATACTTTATGTTCCATTTATAATATAATTCTTACTTCCCCCACCCTCCTTTTGTCTGCGTTCACTATTTCCGCATTTCCGCCTAACTCCAACACTCTCCAGTGAGAGATTGCTCTAGCTATCAGATCGCTGCAGCCCGGTGATTGGGTAACCAGAGAGGGCTGCTACCATTGCAGCAGCAGTAATAGTAACGTTCTTCCTTTAGGTCTACTTATATATCATGTACTACCTAGAGTAAGAAGCATCAGTACACATCCAACTGCAGTAGTAAATAATATTGTTCCGTTCTCAGAATCCTCAGGGTTGCCCGTGGCACAGATCACCTTGCCTAAATTCTGTACTGCACCTCTCAGAGGCTCTTGGGATATATTAATTCGCCTTGACTAGCTAATAGGATCATGAAACAGCGGTATCGTTAAATTAATAAAAGTGTCGTGGTCCTACTACTGGAAATTCGCACTCTTGGTATTGTTCCGATTCCAAGGATAACCTATCGGCCCTAGCATGAGTTGTTCCGAAGGCTTACTTCACGAACCAAGCCGGCACGGAGCCATTTGTAATGGCATAACCCCAAACTTCGGCATTGGTGACTAACACCCCTCTTTCCACTTTCCAACGTTGAGTTGGTACGTACCCAACCAAACTCAGCCCTCCAGAGCAACCAAACCGCATCACCTTCTAGGACCCGGAGACGAAATACTCATCTCATTTGCCATCACTAAGGGATCTCTCCAAATGCCCGAACACACACCCACCCCTTTCACACCCATAGAACCATACCCACTTCGCACCCTCGGCTGGGATGTTTGGCTTCCACTCCAAATGTCGATCAGGGCAGAGGGAGCCCCATTCGCCTGATTTTGATAACCAACACTGCGGGCTAGCAAACTCGACGAGGAGCCCCCCCCCCCTCCCCACCTCCTCTTCCCTATAACATAACTGGAGCCGAGAGGCTGAGAAGGGCCGGAGGAAGGCAGCAGCAGTAAGTGCCCGGAGCTTTGGTATTCCAGGCCCAAAACGTGCCTCGTGGGTGCCATCCCCAGCAATGAGAATTATGAGACAATCTGCCTGAGCCTTCTCGCTAAGTCTATCCCCCGGACTACCGGTCCCAAGAGGAGTATTTCACACAGTTTGGACATAGGAGAGTCATGGTATTTAATCACCATCCCCCGAATTGGACCCCATCCTGTTATAATCACCTGCTCTAGGAAGACAAGATATCGACTATATTCTTCTATATATTCTCTCTTTAAACTAAGTGTGCAAGACACAATCTAATAACTTCTTATATCAAGCCTACGCTCATTCCCCCATTTCCTTTCTCCATCCCCCCTCCAACTAATTTTACAAGAGATATATCGATGTCTTCGTCATATAAACCAATAGTCGCTATTGCCGGTCTCAGTGGAGTTCTGGGCCAGTTGACTCTTGCAGCTCTTCTTTCTCATCAATTCATCAACTATTTTCAGTTGCCTATAAGAGTTTTGACAAGAAATCCGTCTAATATTGAGGATGTCTACCCTGCAGAGATGGTATGGCGGAGCTCTCTCTAGAAAATTTTGGCACACTGCCGACCCTGCATGCATTCCTTTCATGGAATGGGATGTGGTGATTGAATCGACCACAAATAATACGAGATAAAGCTAACCCCAGATGTGATTTTATCCGAGAATGCAGGCTCAATATCTCTATGCGGACTATGATGACCCAGAGGCACTTGATGCGGCACTGGAAAACGTTGATGTTATGATAAACCTACTTGGAGGTAAGTCTCTTTCTTTCTTCCATTTTTCTTCTCTTCCTCTCTTCCTTCTCCCAGCCGCCATTTTAATCATTCTGCCCACTTCTCTCACCTTCTGGTCGTTTACTTTGCCACGCTAGCGCATTTTGCTTTGCATTTATATTTTTATTCAGGCGATGGTGAACGTCAATGCGTTCTTACAGTGAAAGCTGACATGTGCTGTTTGAAGTGTACCCGGGATCCTGGGACCGACTTGGCGAAGCCGCTTACCGAATTGGGGCCAAACTATACATTCCCTCCGAGTTGTAAGTATCAGCCTAACCAACGAAAGAGCGAGACCACCCTGCAACATCATCTACATGCATTGTCACTTCATTCTGAAGGGGTTTAAAAAAATGTAACTGACAATAACGCCATTAATGAAGTGGCCCGGACCACAGATACTTCAATTACCATTCGCCATTTGCAGAGAAGCAAGTCCACACAGACCGTGCAAGAGATAATGGCATCAAATCCGTACAAATATTTTGCGGGATCTTCATGGAGCACGCTATCCCCTCTGGGAGACATTTGGGGATCGATCTGCCAAGCCGAAGTGTCACAGCCGTTGTCCCAGCTGGCATGCCAGAACCTAGAGTCTCCTTCACTTCTGTGAGGGATGTCGCCATGACCATCGCATCTGTCGCTTCTCGAAGGCCGAGTGATCTCCCCGACGCAATTCGAATCGCCGGTGATACTTGGACGTTAAGGCAACTGGGGGAGTATTACGAGAGCCTCATCGGTGCTCAGGTGCATGTCACAACACAAGATTATTCAGCCTTCAGCCAATCAGTGCTTCACGGTAGCCCCCAGAACATCGCCCGTCACTACCAACTCGCTGCTGGAGCGGGTCTATTGGATTACAGCACTAATTTTAATGATAATGAGTGGGCCAACGCTGGAATGTGGCAATGGAGGTCCATCCAGCATCTACTTGCCGGTATTTAGTCTAGTCTAGTCTTTTAGTTTATCTAATTTTTCATTACTTTTTCTTCCCTCTCCCCTTTATTCTCTTTTTATCACTTTTGTTTTTCCTATTCTCCTTATCTCGTTTCGGCTTCTTGCTGCTTTTTTTTTCCTGTTTCATTTCGTTTTTCAACTTCATTATATCCATATTCCGGCCACCGATGAACAAAGCCCCTTTCAAAAAAACGGAAAAAGTCTCGTAACTAAACTTGCACGTCAGCACACCAGCCTCCGTCAAGTGCTACTCAACAAAGGACAATTCCTGAAGCCCACACGGCGAGGAGGACAGAAGCTGAGCGACAGGCACCGGCAGCACCCCGTCGGAGATCACAAAGGATCCGGGAGCTGCGACTGGGGGCAGGTGGGAGGGGTGATGGTACAGTGTCGACGCAGGAGCGGAGGGCGTCATTAAGAAGTGCGAACCGGCAAGGAGGAGATAGGAACCTGCCTGGGGCGCGAGGGGCCAGGGGTCAATGATCCGATGGACGCACAGATAATAAGGGCCATATCCGAATGAGTCCACGCGAAGATAACCCGGAGAAAAAAAGGGCGATTATAAAGTCTAGAGTTTGGGGGAATTTTATTCATTTCATTATAGCTAGGGTTTCTTTTCTTTCTTTTTCTTTCTTTCTTTCTTTCTTTCTTTCTTTCTTTCTTTCTTTCTTTCTTTCTTTCTTTCTTTCTTTCTTTTGATTGTTACCTTTATTTCTCCCCCTTTCCTATTTTCCATATTTTCTCTTCTAAAGTGCACAGGCTGGCCTAATAATTAATTAGAGCGTTTTTGTATCTTTCTTACATTGTGGTCTGTTTAATTTATCTCCCAATCTAGAGCTATATGCTACTTTACTCATCGTATTATATATATTTGTGTGGGGCCCATGCTTAAATGAGTCAATGATCGCCTTGCCCCAACAAGCTTTCGTCAAGCTCCGTACATACAATTCTAAGAGAATCTAAGGGAAGCCAGTGGAGAAGGCCATGTTTTACTACGAAGGCAGGCTCACATTTACCCTGGCTTCCACAGCGCTATCCTCATAACAGTTAAGGGTTATGCAATAATTTTGACCCACAGTACGGTTCGTATCAAAAGCTAGATATCCCTTACTAGTTTTCTCAAGGCTTATAGGAATTTGCAGACGGGGCGAAAGCCGAGTGAACTGTCAATTAGCCACTCGAGAAACTACCCCCCTCCGGGGGGAGAAAGTGCAAATAGTTGTTTGAATCATGATTTGCGAGGCTTCCCTCGCGAAAAGGCCTCCACATCACGCCTAGTAGGTGCCATAAGCAACTGGGAAAAGAACAGAGGGAGGGGCGATGTCTCAATTTGGAAAACTTCTCCGATTTTTATTAGGTTAGGCTTTTTTCTGTCACGATTGTTACTCCAGTAAAAGTATCGGGAGAAAAATGAGTAAAGAAGAAAAAGGTAATGGAATGTGATTTACAATCTTGGAGTCATTAGGAAACACTACCGACACCCGTCTCTCTTCTAAAGGGGGAAAGAAGGGGAGTGCTAAAAAGGTGTGAGGGTGGAGGCAGTAGTTGCCATGGGAAATTGACCAGTACCAGTGGTGCCCTATGTTAAGTGAGTACTGCAGGTATGATACTGTATGACTAGTAGAGGTATCATACTGGTGGTGGTCGGAACATCTGCCAACTTGAACCAGCCCTATCCCATCGGGGTATTCAAGGTTAAGAAGTTGGAAAAGACTTAGCCTACTTCTCTATTTCCTATAAGCTCGGCCCACAGAAGCGGCTAACTTGTCATTAATTCACTCTTCCATACAACACACTTCCTTTCACATCTGCATGGTTGATGAGAAGTCCGTTGTGGCTACAAAACTATGTTTCGCAGAACCTATCAGCTTGGAACTACAGATGAAGAGGGGGAAAAATATGAAAATATAAAAAAATAGTGAAATGTTAAAGACACACTTTGAAGGCAATTGTCCAGTTTCCCTGCTAAAGGTCACTTAGCTTTGAACTTTTGTCAATGGGTATAGGGGACCCCCTTTCCCTTATCCTCTCCCGACCTGAGAGATCTAACCTATGATATCTGAACCTCCATACTTTACTTAAGGTGCCTTGGTGCGTTCAAATATTGCGTAAAACATGAGGATACTGTCGGTTAACGCCATAAAGTAACACAATGCAACTTGCGGTATTTACTCGTTACTGAAAAACCATCCTTTTAATTTCGAATACTATACTCCCATGGTTCCCCCGTCATAGACACAACCTCAAGTAACGGGTAACCTACTACTCGAGTAGTAGTTGTTACCGAGATATCTAATATTGGTAAGCGTCGGGAGCCGTTAGAGCCTCAGTTAGAGCCTCATGTCGATCCCCGCGCCCCCACCACGAGGTTGACAAGATGCGGCTGAATTTAAGCTATTACATGCAGTATCGTATCACGGGTAAGGGCTGGACAAGACATATCATAGCCAAAAACTTCCATCCCACCTTTTCCACTCCGCTCATTCCACACCATCTTTTCCCTACTCATTCTAGACCTCACCCTCTTGCCCACTCTTTTGATCCATCCTTCCCCTCTTATGGACATGATACAATAGGGTGAGGCAGGTTTTTTCTTTTATCAAATTCTGTAGTTAACCCCACTTGGCGATAGCCGCCCAATTTTACCTACTTACCACAAACCAGCAAGCAGGCAAACAAATAAGCCAGGTCTCCTCAATTTCGCTCTATCTTTCTCGATCCATCTATTGTGGGACAAAAACGGTCGGTGCCTTGCTCTGAAGCTTCCTCACCACACACCCCGCCACCAATCCTATCATATCATCCTCGGCTCTCTGTCTTTCCCTCTCCACCGGTACCTCTTCCCCCCAACCATGATAAGGCCTCGTCTCTGCACACCTCCATTCCTGCCCCTCACTCTTGCAGTATGATACTATGCGATAAATGAGTTACTCGTTCAGCTGAACAGGCACAACCAGCACCACCCAAACAATAGACAACTCTAAAAAACGGAAGGAGAAAATAATACAATCAAAAGAATCAGGAATCAAAAACAAACCAATATGCTCGCAATATTACGGAAATCACGGCTGAAGGATCAGGAGATGCGTGTGTTAATGCTGGGACTTGACAATGCCGGGAAAACTACTATCGTCAAACACGTCATGGGCGAGGACGTGAGGACTGTGAGTCCCACATTGGGCTTCATTATCAAGACAATCGATTACAAAGGGTACGTGCAGGGTGGTATGTGGTTCGTTAAACATTTATCCTCTTCCTACCTTTTATTGCCCTGAATTGCGCAGGCGCACATACGTACATACTCCTTAGCTAGTAGAAGCGGAGGATGAGAATTGAGGGGATCATAAGGAGGGAAGGCAGCACCTCTACAAAAGTTACACAACTCGCTAATCTACTTTTGCGGCTCGATAGTTTTAAGCTGAACATATGTAAGTAAACGAGAGGGAAAAATGTTCAAGCATGTGAACAGTCTTCATTCCTTCCACCCTCCTTTTTCTTTCGCTTCTGCCCCCTGCCGCCAAACACCCGGCTGACGAGAAGGTGTTGATGATGATGATGGAATAGGGGACGTGGGTGGCCAAAAAACACTCCGCAGTTACTGGAGAAACTACTTTGAAAAGACTGACTCTCTCATCTGGGTCGTTGACGCAACCGACCGATTCAGACTCGACGATTGCAGGACGGAACTTCATGGACTTCTCCAGGAGGAGGCTAGTCCCCTCTCCTCTTTATCCTATGCAAGTTTTACTAATAGGAAGCGGTGCAAACAATAGAGGCTCCTCGGCGCCTCACTTCTGGTGTTCGCCAACAAAACCGATATAAGCGGCTGTATGACGGAAGCCGAAATCACCCAAGTACGCACTCCATTGTCCTTCTCACCTCCGCCTCGCCCTTCCAGCCTCCCTCTTTCATGCTCAACACATTGATCCTAATTCGCCTCGGTACATCATAGGGACTCAACCTCAAAGATATAAAAACGCATAAATGGGCTATCTTCTCCTGTAGCGCAATCACCGGGAAAAACATCTCGGAAGGCCTTGATTGGGTCGTCGGCGATGCGCAGGAAAGATTATTCCTGTATAATGGGTTGGGCGGTGGCTCCGCTGCTGCTAATACTGCCAAGGGCCAGTTGAACTAGTCTGGCTCGCCAGTTTTTGAACACAAAAGAATGGTGGCTGTGGCTGTGTTATGTCTTGGGTGCCACAATGGGGGCGGTGGTGGTGGTGGTGGTTCCCTCTCACATCTGGCCTAGAGTAATACCACAAATTCAAATTCACTATTTATGCTAGGCTTACGAACTGCTGTATCACACCACATAGCGTGAATACAAACGAGCACCATCAATAGGAAATTCACACTCACAATATACCTTATCGTAGGCGCCCGCATTGCCCTTCCTTAACCGCCCTACATACATTCTGACCATAACTGCACCGGTAAAAAACCATAAGGTAAATGAACCTAAGTCGGAGCGAAAAAATTAACCACAAGCAATATTATAAAAAGCAGTGGGAAGGGGGAAAAATACACCGCAGTACAGTATCTCACGGCACCCTATGTTTCTAGCCCCACCGGTGTGAGTAGGTGAGCGCCAGAACTACTATAAGCCACCATGCTATGGCACAAGCGCAGGACGAAACTGCACTGCACTTGCATAGTACAGCACTATAGCACACTGGCAGAAACTCCAGCGAAATCTAGGCTGCGAGCCCCATATCACGAAAACCCCCAGGGCTAAATTATCACACTGTATTCACATTCGCCAGACTCTCCACCTACGGCACACTATTGGTACGACACTGCACAGTGGGTGCTCATGTTAGTTTCTTTTCCATTCCCATTTTCATTTTTTTTGGCGGGGGGGGTTAAGTCCATAGTGGAGTTGACCTACCCGCAGATAAGTTACCTCAAGATCCACAGCACAGCAAGCACCCCAAACTCGACCCGCGAACCCCGTGGAACGGAAGAAAGCCCTGGCAACGGACCCCAGATTTAAAAACCAAAAATAAAATAAACGATACGATGCTAAATATCAAAACCACCCAGCCACCTAACAATGTGAACGGTGGTTGGGGTTGGAATGCCCGAACTGGATCCACTCGTTTAAAATAAAAAAGAAATAAAAACAGAAAAACTCTGCCAGTTATGGGAAAATTCACTTTTATAATACATTCTTTAACTTGGCGGGAAAGGAGGAAAAATGGTTTTCCTAATTGGCTCCGCTCCCTTCCTCCCTTCCTTCCCCATTATTTCCATATTATAAACCCCTAGATCCGTATCGCAGCTACAATACTAAATATATAATATTATATATATGATACACAGTAACTCCGACAGAAGAACGTTTCGTGTGGGACAAAGTTTCCCTTTCAGCAGCGGTTACGCTATGACGCTGTGGAGCACGGTACGGTTACCGGGGAGGTATAATATTGCGCAATTGTGGCCCATGCGGTCGGGCGGGCGGGAGGAACCCGCCCCATGGGCCAGGGAGGGGTCCCATATTCACCAAGACTTTTTTTTCTTTTTTCTTTCCGTCGGATGGTTTTATGAATTGGTGAAGAAAATATACTGTGTGTTCCATGCTTGTTCCCATTGGGAATGTCCTGCCCCGTCGCACGATATAATATAATAAGAATTCCTCAAACACATGATATTATATGAGTACGTAGTAAGTTTCGGGCTGGCGGAACGCGATGTTGTACACCAGATCTAAGCCAACAAGAGACAAGCCCTACCGGTGGTATCCCAAGGCACAGATCGATATACAGAGATGGGCCGATCAAACAAAGATTCCGATGGGCAGTGCGATCTTGCAGATCCGCACCTTGCACCTCGCACTCCGGGGGGGGGGGGGGGGGGGG
>Ga0307517_10001556_pt1 | contig 38226 bp, 52 predicted proteins | sample 23_EM_MG_FD_194515 | JGI IMG/M metagenome (GOLD analysis project Ga0307517, IMG submission 194515) | Populus trichocarpa ectomycorrhiza microbial communities from riparian zone in the Pacific Northwest, United States - 23_EM | ecosystem: Host-associated > Plants > Roots > Unclassified | place...
GTCCACGGATGGTTGACTAAGATGCGCGGAACCCTGCTCGACAACGAGACCATGCGTTATCAAGGCATCAAAGAGATGAAGCAAGCTGCTGCCGTGCGTATTCACAGGCAGAAAGAAGAGGCTGAGCGCAAATTGCGGGACCTCTCCCGAGCCAAAGCTGGACGAAAACCCCTGCAACCAGCTGCCAAGCAGCCGTTGTTGCGTCTCTCGTTCCTGCGTAATCGACCCAAACCCATTGCTCGTGGTTCTACCCGTCCCACCGCCACCTCGCGCAAGTCGTCTTCTTCCCACACGCAGAGAAGGAAACATCCCTCGTCGTCCTCGCGACCCCGCCGTAGCAGCGCCAGCGGCAATCGGGGCACCAAGCGCCCCCCTACCTCTAGGAAGTCTAGCCATGCTTCTCACGCTTCCAAGCGGAGCTCGAAGAAGTAAAAGCAGTATGCTTGCCCGTTCTCCCTGTGTATTTTCTTGCTTCCATTTCGCACACCTCCCCGTCTTGAAACTCCAACAGTGTTCGCATTAGACTCGGATGGGGGACCATCTTGTTATATGTTTTTATTTTATTTCGGTAGCTCGTTCGTTTTCTCTGGGATACATTGTACGTTACCGGGGTCATCGGTGAATGGTTTATCCTTCATCTTCATTGTAGACACAACACCACCATCACAAGAGAGGTCATTAATATCCTCGTCATTCTTGTATCACAAACACTCCTTACACACGAGATTCGGTGTATGATAGTCTTAGTCCTCAACCCTTGATAACAGAGGTCAAATTCGTTGTACGAGCGTGTGTGACCATCAAGTGCTGGGCGCTGGGCGCTGAGATTTCAGGTTTGAGGGGTTGGCCCTTTGACAAATAAGGGATGTCGGGACTGTGGAATTGATCCCTTTCATTTCCGACGGAGCATCATCGAGACATGGGGTCAGTGGAGAGCGTATGTCCTTGTGTATGGGATTATGAAAAAGAGTGTGAGAGCGCGCGCACAAACCCTAGGACCTGATCGTGTTCCGTTGGTCTAAATGAACGCAAACCTTGGGGAGAGACATTCCATTCCGTTTCCGCTCCGATTGTTTCTCGGGAGCAGCCGTGGTATGATTCGAACTGTGAGTCAATAGTGTTAGCCTTGCAATACATCGCGGGCGCGCACTGCATCGATGTAACAAGGGACCCCTGGTGCTGTTGAGAACCTCTTGAAAAGCCAAACCAGCGGGAACAACGTCTCCAGGGATCCAGTGGAGCAATCGGAGCCCAGGATAATGTGGAGCACACCACCCCAATACGAGGCTGGACATCTCGTAGGAAATACAAGTCACCCGACCTATGACGCGCGCACGGATGCCAAGAGTGCACACACGATGACCGGGACCGGTTGCTTGGACGAGTTGCGAGTAAGAGGATTGAATGCCTTGTTCGGAGGCAGAAGGGTATCAGAAACTTGCGTTCAATTGCCTGAGCCTTGGCTCCGGAATGAGTTCATTTCGGTAAAAGTTGTCGTTTGGTAGCGGGCGCCGTCGGTCCCTGTCCACAGTGACAAACAAACGGATGTGAACTCGGGATGATGCCGAGTGCTACGGCCCTGGGATCCGAAGTCCCGGGTTGAGCACATGATCGTGGTCCTGGATGGAGGTAGTGATCGTGGGAGAACTTGCGTCCCACTTCTGGTTCTGTCACCCACAAAGTCCACTCGATCCCACTGAGATCAGGGATGTCGTCAGCTAGGTCTGGCCCATGGGTTCACAACACCCGCGACTTGCTGTGTGGCGTGGCTGCCACCTCTAAATCTTCCGACTTTTTGGAAAACCTTTTCGCCTAGTATCCAGGGGAGCCATCTTTCTTATTTAACATGAGCACCGACTCGGAAACCCCGATTAGTATGGGGCGAACGTGGACGGTGTTTGTTGCGATCAGGTTGGACCCAGGTTGCGGATGCTCAACTTTAACTTTTCCTCAGAAATTTCTCCTTCGTCCTTCGAATCAGCTGGTTCCGTTCAGGTGACCCTATCTGATCGCCGGGCACTCTGCGGACCATCACCGAGCAACTCGACGATCCTCGAAGGGCGGAGGGGCTTCCTTGGACTGCCCGATACAGATCCACAAGCTCGTATCATCGGTGATTGAGCCGACTGTATCTAGGAGACCGATCCGACGAACGTCCACATCCGTCCCGGTCCTCCGAGCCTCGAGCAACAATCCGTGAGTGTGGGGTAACTGACGTATACCACGATCCTGGATGTTTTACCGGTTCGTTCCTTGCCTAGACCATCGATCCTCACCATCCACCTGCGTCTGAGCACTGAAGATCTGCGGAGAAAGCGATTGCGAAAATCGAACTTCAAACATTCAGGGGAAGGTCCAAGATCTGGACCTGGCCCGGCTAAGCGTCCGTGACGCGGGGTGGATGGGTGATGTAAGTGTTTGAATGATGACCAGTTGTTCTGTGAGTGTGCCGACCCCGCGGGTTGGTGACCAAATAACCGCCGGGTGACTTGAGAATTAGGAAAGAGGGGGTCCAGTCCACTAGGGTAATTTCTGCCCGAATTATTGTCGCTTATTGGTCTCGTTCCGCCACATTTTCTGAGAGTTCGTTGGCTGGGGAGATGTTCTCCTTTGAAGTCCGGTGATGGAGGGTTTTCGTGAAACAGAGGCTCGTTATCCCTGAATGTGAAATGGAGGTAGATCGCCAGCAGGGGTCCCAGATGAAGTGACGATCACGTGCCCCCGCACATCCCGTGAATCCGGTCTTGCCGCTTTCCTCAGCTCCCTGTCCTCAAACGGTCATCTCAACAATATCATCGCCCATCTCCTCCCCTTTCGTCGCCCTTTGGCTGCGTACTGCGATTCCCTGAGTCCAACACCCCACCCCTCTGGCATCTCTTGACCGTGGTGTCTCTCTCCCCTCCATCCATTCAGGATGGCTATAAACACTCCAACCTATGCTTGTAAATGCCTCAATGTCAGAATCTACTCGCAGCCGAACCCCAAGGACGCCTCGCCATCCGTGGATGACGACTATATCCCTACCTGCGTCGAAGATGACGGTATTGTCATTGTAGGATCCCGATGCACTCGTTTCGGTGGCGTCCCCTTGGCTTACTTCCTATAATTGCAGCAACACAATCAACTAACGCTCCGGATGCGATCCAAGGCCTTTCCGGACTCAAAGGACCCAGCGAAGAGCGTACGATATATGTCGCTGATTTGTCTCAATTGTCAATCACCCGTATACCGTGTTTCGCGGTCCAGCTCTCTTAATGGGGAGGAGAGACCCGGGCCTGTGATTCCCACCGAAGAATGGGTGGAGAAAGACGTGTTGAAGACCTCTACTGGGAAAGTTGAGGTGCACAAAGGATGTCTGGTTCGTTCTATTTCTAAATACAAGGGTTGTCACGTTTACCTCATCCTTTGTTGATGACTCGCACAGACACGGGAAGCGATTCTCCAGGAAGAGACAAATCCGTCGTACTCTCATATTTTCCAAATCGTTTTACCCTCTGATAGCGCAACCGCGGAACCCATGACGCCCGTCCCCCAACTCGCTCCCGAGGCCGCCTCTCCTGAACCAAAGACACATTTACCCACCTTGCCGCCACTATTCCTACCCCCGCCATTTACCCCTTCTCACCCAGCATTCTCCTATCTCTCTTCGATTGCAAACTCCGAGTCTCAGGCAATCCGGGACGCTGCCGAGCAGTACTTGGCCCGTGTCACGCAGGAGAAACTTGCTGAAATCAGAGCCCACGAGACCCGATTACGACAACAAACCGAGAGTTTGTGGTCTCGGTTCAGACTGAGTTTGGAGGAGTTCGGCGCTGACAAGAAAGATCACCAAGCTCACGGGCGGAAGGAGAGTGGCAAGTGGAACGGTCAAGGAACCTCTCCGTCTCCAGGGGCACTCGTCACAATCAATGATTTTGTTCCCATTTCCGCTGTTCATCAGCGGTCGAATGGAGGTGATTTAACTCCGAGGGCGTCCGCGCTTTCTGCCTCTTTGGTGACTTCTGGATTCCACCACCCAAAGGAACGAGGGACCCAAAATTTGTCCAACTCTCCTCGGCCTTCCGCTATCTCGAACTCCTCGGATATCATCACCTCGCCGGCCACTGCTTCATCGGCTACTATGGCGGATTATATCAGAGCGGACGAAACGAACGATATCCTGGAGCCCTTCCAGAGGGATATGTCGGATTCCAAGGATCTGGCCACGAGCTTGCTCGTCCTGAACCTTGAAGCCGAGATGAAGCGTCGACGGCGCACCAACCGACCTGAGACCGTGCCGGAATCTAGCGCGCAGGGCGCTCAACAGCCTGATACCACTTTGACTGAGGTCACTCAGTCCAACAAGGATACCACCAATGCTATTAATGGTGTCGATAGGAGTCTTACGCAGAGCCCACAACCAAACCCTGATCAGTCAGCGTCGGAAACCAAACTCACTGGTCCCAAGGCGAAGAAGGTGACGTTTGATGTCCAGGCGGACGTGGTGACGATCAAGCGGGATGTAACAAAGGAACAGGAAGCCAACCAGATCAATGCCAGAGTCAATGGCCAAACCGAAGGTTCGATCTGTTCTCTGGAGGGTCGCATATATGCTCAATTTTGTCTCCAGTTTCGATTTTCGATCTGGAGGAAGACATTGATTACAGTCCCTCGAAGAAGGAGACGGCGTCATTACCCTTTCTCGAGCCCTCCCAGGCGCCCCGACAGAGGTCCCATCAACGCCCGCGCACTTCTGGTGGTTCGGGATCCGGCTTACCTCAATCGCTCTCCTCTTTACGTCCGATATCTCTTCCCTCCCCTTCGAGCTCCCGACCAGTGACACCGCCGGACTCTACAGTCAGTTCGCCAAAGGAAGAATCTGCTCCCGACTCCGTAGTGAGTTCACCCGAGTTGGTCAATCCATGCTTCGCCCCCAACGAAGACGATGCGGTGTTGAAACTCGTCGCTGCCCATACACCTAGTCACCGCGGCTTGTGGGACAAACACAGTGGGAAGGCGCTGAGGGTGATCATGAGTGAAGGAGACACCAAGCGTGTATCTGCCTCCAAGAATCTGACCGACAGTGAATCGGCGATAAATGATGAGATAGGTGGGCGTACCCGTTATCATACCGCTCCGAGGCTCGCGCTGACACTCAGGTTCCTAGGCTGGACCTCGTACGAGCCCCCCGAAGGTGTTGCACGGTCGTTACCCGTATTTATTGCTCCTCCTGTCGCCCCCAAGAACTCTACGAAGCCCGAACGACCAAGGGTCCCGCCCGAGCTTCCTCCTCCACCCGAGCTGAAGCCAATCGCTGAAGAAAGCGCGGAGGATGACGTGGAACCCCTTGAGGGCGAAGGTCGCGGCCGCGAGCGAGCATTACGAATCATACAAGCCAGAAATCAACTTCCTGAACCCGGCATGTGGAGGAGTTTGGCGTGATCCCGATTTTTTTCCTCTCATCTACCACACTCCTCTCAAGTCTCAAGTCTCTATGCTCGGTTCCCTCAATCCTTCAATCACTCAGATTCATCTCTTTCCCCCATCTGCCTCGGTCTTTCGTGTGCGTTTAAGGTGCATACGCTGTATTCCAAACGTTGTTTGTCCCTCTAGGTGTTTTCCTATCCTTGAACCCAACCCCCAACCCCTCCTCTGCTCCGACTCCTCCGACTCCGGTCCTCTGTATGTGTAATGTATTTGTAGTTCCCTCATCATCACTTTCAATCCTCCTTCCCCAAATGATCGTCGTGTCTCCCCCATCCCCTCCTTCTCTCACTCTCACATGCGCACTCACGCTACCCCTGCTTCGATCTTACATCTACGCACACCTCACTATTTCTCTCCTCTCGTTCCTTGTATCGGGCTCCCCTCATCTAAGTTCTCTTACTTCGCATAGTCGTTCGCGCAGACATGGTCGGTTTTTTCATGTGTTAAAGTCCCCCTCTCCCCTCATCGTCTTGGTTTGTGTTTGTTGTCTCTTTCATGTTTTAGAGTACATTTAGCGTTCTTCGTAATCTAATTTTCTGTTGTGTGTTTGACGTGAAGATTTCGAGCCTACATCAAGGGCCAAGTTTCAAAGCTCCAAGCCCGAGCGATGGTAGAGCAGGAGGATGAATATTGTGTCCGTAAACGGAGGCGATTAAAGATGTATGTACAGCGAGTAAGCAAGTGCGTAACGTGGAAAGTCTATTTTTGGAGGGCGAATTAGGCAGTCAGCTCCTGAGTGCGTTCGGGAACATGTTCGTCTTCAGTGTCAGCGTTGGCGGGAGCGGGTTCCGGGGCAAGGGCGACAGGAGGCTCAGAAACAGTAGCTTGAGCAAGTTGAGCCTCGACTCTAGCAACAGCCTCTTCCAATTTGGCCGCCTCCAACGGAACACCCAAATCGGTGTCGTTATTCCCGGTACTCTCACCATCAGGACCTTCGGTCTGGACCAACGCGTCCGCAGCGCACTTAGAGCACTCGCAAGCAAATTTCCAACCCCTCGCAAGCTCCTGACGTCTCCTCCTCCTAGCGTCGATGACGGATTCACCGGGACATTGGGTGACGTCCACGTAAGCCATCGTGAGCTCGTCGCCTTTCTTGAGGTCGCGGAGGGCGATCAGGGACAGCTCGGATGTACCGGTTTCGTCGAATGAGGGACGGACGGTGGGGTCGCAAGAGTGTCCGAGCTGAGGGCGGGAATTGGCATGAGATAAGGGGTGAGTCGTTTGATGAAGTTTGTTGGACTTACGTAGCTGGAAACATAGTAGAAACCAGTACCGATTTGTCTCGAGGTGCCCAATGGTGTGCGTGTCCTCTCGATGTCCTCTGGGCGGTCGGATGACACAGGCTGAAGAATGCGGTTGGAAAAAGGATATAAGGACGTGATTGCAAATACCATCACGTGCCTTATCATCACGGCCGCCACTGAAGGTGACACCGATAGAATTGTACCTCATCTTTCCTTTGAGGACGTCGTGTCTGTCGTCACCGAGGAGTCGCTCAAGCCCCGGAAGGGCAGAAGCAAGGACGTTCGAGAGCAAGGTCTTTTCCTCCTGAGTGACTTCGGTATCGACGTAACGCAGCCGCTCCATGTTATCGTAGTCGGAGTTTTCGTCATCAGCGGAGGCATCACTTGTCCTCATCTCTGGGGGAATCATCTTGCTGATCTCAGCGTCCACTGTGGATGAAGTCAGTCGCGAGACTACAGCGAGGCGGATCAAACAAGGTTCACCTTGACGAGCAGCAAAGCGAGCAACCAGCAATGGTAGTGACTTTCCGTTAGACTTGAGGAAGTCCGTGAAAGCAGTCTGAGCAGCATTCCTGTTCTCCGCCGCACCAGGGATACCCGCCAAAGGAAGGAGAGCAGGAGGGAGGACAGATTCACGGCCAAACAACAAGTTCTGGGACTGTTGTTTGGAGCGTGTCTCGCAATCTATTGAGCAGTATACGGAATTGAACCGGTCGACCGGCGGGATAACCACATTTTCGGGATCGACGGAACGCAAACAGCTAGTGCAGTAGGTGCCGGTCTCTTGCAAGTCGTGATCGAGTACGGCAACCACGGGTTTTTCCTATAGGGAATGATGAATGATTATCGGACGGTGACTTAAGGCGGGATCATATGCTCACGGTGTAAATGGTCTCTCCAGCCTTGGCATCTTTATCAAGGATGAGGATCTTCTTCTCAACGGGTTCCTTCATGACTCTGACCAATACGCCCATAGACCTGTCGGGGAAATGGTCGTAGTAACCTAAAGGTGAGGGTATCCAAATTCCCGAGTTTAGTCTCATTGCAGCCTTAGCGATCAAATGCTTACCTGCAGCACGCGTCTGCACCTGAATCGGACAGAATAGAGGCAGACAAGGGAGTGTATATTAGAACAGCGGTGACAACAAATTAGGCATGGACAGAGAACAGACGAAGGCCGAGGTGACTAGGTCCCTACGTGCATCTATGAGGCGGGGGTTTGGGTCCCGGGATCGGTTAACTTGTCCCATTCATTGGAAGATGCAACGGACGGAGGACTGCCTCGCGTGGGACTAGCATCGCCATCGTCCTCGTCGGAAACACCAGAGACCTCGGCGGCACGCTCTTCAACGCTCTCCCCGAAAGATTCACTAGAACTTACATCCAGATTCATGAGATCCATAACAATCTGCGCATCCAAAGTCAGTGGCGGTCCAATCACAAACGTGCAGCACAACGCACCTTAAATACCGGAGGTGGAACGCTCTTCTCGTAGAGCATGATAAGTTCTACAGGAGATGGGTAGACCCTCAATGCCCTGTAGAAGGCGAGGGCGGAGGGGAGGTTGGAGGCCGGACCTAAGGACGTCAACTTCTGCATTATCACGACCCAGATGTGGACAGACTCACCCTGAGCAGCCAATTGCTCACCCAAACTGACCTGGGTCATGAAATATGCCTCCTTTTCCTGTGGGGATGCTGGAAGTGGCTCCTTTTGTAGGGCGAGTAACGCCGTACGCAGCTGCTCGGTGGTAAGTGCCGAGGCTGTGGCATCGTCCGCTTTCAGCTGCGCCGTGCTCTTCTCGACCTTCTTCTTGTCCTTGCCTATAATGACGCGTACGGACCAGCGGGAGTGAAAACGAGTACTCTACGGATACGGGATGAGACTCACGCAACTTCTTGCGGAAGGTGGTGTCGGTTCGACGCCTGTAGTCGAAATAGATGGCGTAGGCGAGCGCACCGGTGGCGACGGTGACACCAGCGACGGTTACAGCGGTCGAATTCTTCATGGCCGCGACAGCGAAAGCGGAGTAGCAGGTGACGGACGATCACGTGTCCAAACTCCCCAAAGAGCGATCGAAGCGCGGCCGAATGGCTGGTAGCCTAGCCGCCGGCGGGGTCCCAGGGTAGTTGTGACCAACGATCACGATGTCTGGAACACCGCGACCCACTGAGCAAGAGCTAGAGGAGGCCTTCGTCAAGATCACCTTCCAGGATGAGCGCAAGGATCCGAACGAGGACCCCCTGTACCCACAGTGGACACGGAAGAGTAGGTGTCACCATTCCAGCTCGAGTGTTCCGTGCTCATCGTCGCACCCAGCATCCGCACCTTGGAGTGACCCATTTGTCTATGTGTGAGTCTTACCATCAGGCCGCGTTCATGTTGCCCAACTCGCTTTGTTGTAGTACCTCTACGTTGCGAAACTTGTACCCCGGGCATACCGTTGTTGCTTCACAGGCAGGCGTCGCAAGTATCTTGGGCTACCCAGCAGCCTATGTGCAGTCTTTGAGACCAGATCTAATGGTCTCCGAGTCCATATTTGTTCCGTTTGCCCGCAGAATTGGCACACCCGGCGTCCTCGTCGAGTTGGTATCGTACGGATGCTTCCACGTCGTTTGGGAGGTATGAATTATGTCCGCCAGTCTCAGAACATTGACGGAGTCTCCCTCAGAAATACACCTTCAAACTCTTTGTCGTAACAGTAGGTTCCCCAAGAGGTCCCATTACAGTCGATGACTAACGATGTTCTGAAGTACTCGGAAGATTTCACTCGGTATACATACCAGTTCCTCGTCCACGAGGGCGCGTCCGAACAACCCAGCAAGGAGTTGCTCGTCGCTGCAGGAGGCTGGTCCCAAGCCTTACACGATGAAATCTGGGTTTTTAATCAAGGTCTATGGAAGAAGGACCCAGGGTTGTGGCAGGAGGTTCAGAAGGCGAATTGGAGTGACGTTATCCTCGACGAGGATTTCAAGGCCACTCTCCAGAAGGATGTTTTTGGCTTCTTTACTTCCGAGCGTGTCTACCTGGACCTCCAGATCCCCTGGAAGGTATTGTCACCCCCAGATGTTTCGATGTGAGCCTAACGTCTCCATTCCTAGAGAGGCATTGTTATGTACGGTCCTCCGGGTAACGGAAAGACCATCAGCATTAAGGCCATCATGAAAGGTGCCCTCGATAGAGGTTATTCCCCGCTCTATGTCAAGTCTTTCAAAAGTAATGGACATCCGCGCCGCACATCCCACTCTCTTTAATTACTGATGTTCAACGACAAACAGGTTGGGCGGGTGAGGAATATGCCATGACCCAGGTCTTTGGGAAGGCCAGGGCAGAGGCGCCCTGTGTCTTGATCCTTGAGGATCTGGATAGTTTGATTAACGACGACAACCGCTCTTTCTTTTTGAACCAACTCGATGGCTTGGAAAATAATGACGGTCTTCTGGTCATTGGGTCCACCAACCATTACGATCGGTTGGATCCCGCTATCACCAAACGTCCCAGCAGGTTTGACCGTAAATTGTTCGTTTATGCCCACCACTCTCGGTGCACTTGGACGCTCACCTGACTACAGCTTGTTTGACAACCCTACCCTCAACGAGCGGATTTTATACGTCAAATATTGGCAGAAGAAACTCAAACACAACGAGGAGATCTCGTTCCCTGATACTCTTAGGAATGAGATCGCAAGCCTCACATACGACTTTAGCTTCGCATACTTGAAGGAAGCATTGTACGTTCCTACCAGTGCCCCTCGATGTACCGATCTCACCCCTGCGTAGTGTCTCCACCCTGGTCCTTCTTGCTGTCGATGACAGCGATCAGAAGGCTACATTCGAGCAGATGATCAAGAAACAAATCGGAGCACTGCGTAAACAGCTGGACGAGACCGAAACGAGCCCCTCGGTGCTCAGCTACCCCTTACAAGAACCTATGCCTGTCACCACCCGTGAGCCCCAGCGCCCCTCCCAGGTCCGTGTCAGTGAGATTCCGAAGGAGGACGGAGCGGTCGATTTTGTATCGTACAAACGGGATGTCCAAAGTCGTGCCAAAGCAGCTGTTGCGTACGGTCGATCTTTCATCGCCTAATTGTTTCCTGTGCTCGATACCGCTTGTACTGCTATAATAACGATTACCTCATTTGTCACCGACGATGCCGTCCAGGAGAAACTCGGATAAAACGGCACCGGCATATCCGGCTTGGTTCATCCCCAATCGTCATGACCACGGTCCTATCCTCGACTTGGAACATGACCCGCAAAGCTCTTCCCACACCTGTGCTGTACAGGCATGTATGCAAGCCCGCGAAGTTAAAGTGGATCCGAAGTTGCCTAACGTTTACACAGTTATGAAGCGTCTCCGTTCGGCAACAAAGCCGTGAACATGCTGCTTCTGAAAAAAATCCCTCACACACGTGTGGAAGTGCGTGTCTAGTTCCACGCACACGCTCGAGTTTAGAACCTTTGCGCGTGTTGATGTTGAGAGGCGAGGGTTGGCTGAACTGTACGCTGTATAGGTGTCTATGACTTTGCCTCGACCAGAACTGTCTGAAACCATGGGTATATCATACCGCCGTATTCCTATCCTTGCAATTGGAAGGGATGTTTACGTTGACACGAGCCTCATCGCATCGACACTCGAACGGCGGTATCCTGCCTCCGATGGACATGGGACGCTTTTTCCCCAGCGGAAGGGAAGCGGCTTATCGGACACGGGCATGGTTAAGACGCTCGTTATGTACTACCTTGACCGCGCTGTTTTCCCACTTGCGGCGTTCTCTTTACCATATAACAAGTTCTCTGAGGCATTCTTGAAGGATAGGGCTGACGTGAGTTGCCTTATGTTTTGTTGATGGACCACATTCTGACAGTAGAGAAAGTACATGAATCGGTCAATCAACGCACAGGCCCTCCTCGAAATCCAACAGAAACTCAAGAGCGAGTTAGCTTCTCACGTCGTACGTCAATATTCAAGGCCTGTGGATGGCTTGTACTGACTCAAATCCAATAGAGCTTGTTGGAGGAACAACTTTCAGATGGTCGTGAATGGTTGCTTGACACGGAGACACCAGGTCTTGCTGACATTTCTGCCCACGTCATTTTTGGTTGGATTGCCGTTTTCAAGAATTTGAAGGACCTGTTTGACTCCAAGACGGTCCCTCGCACCACGGCTGTGCGTCTATAGTCTCAAACTTTTCGCTTCCAAGCCTGACTTGGACAAAAGTGGATCAGCCGCCTGAGAGTGTACCTCAAGACCGTTCAGAGCTCAAACGTCGCCGCTGTGGAGAAGCTGACGAGTGAACAAGCCCTGAAGCTGGTCCAGGAGGGAAATGTGGAGGATCATGCCGGATTTGATGCCCAAGAGGCGGGGAGACTCGGACTCACGGCTGGTCAAACCGTTGCCGTCGCACCCACTGACACCGGCGAGTGAACCCTTCATATTCTGACCTCATGCCCGTCCTTACTCTTTTCCTTGCAATGCACAGGGAAAAACCACCCAACTGTAGGCACGCTGATTGGGTTGAACAAGGAGGAAGTGGTTATTTTGGTCAAGGGGACGTGCGGCACGCCCCTCCACGTCCATTTCCCCCGCCTCAACTTTGTTATCCGCGTGCACAATGCCAAATTGTGAACAAAAACTTCGGAAAACTGCCTGACCACATCTGCGGAGTGTACCCTGTAAAATATTGCTGTATCCCAATCCTGAAATACCAACGCGATTCTTCATCCCAACCCAACAGAACCTGGCCATTCGAGCTTCGGACTTTCAAAGCCAGGACGCGGCAGATCTTTAGCGCTGTACGCATGGGTGTGAAGTTTCTCGTCGATCGTTCGTGTGCTCTGTTTGCCTCCCTCCGACATCCACCAATCCCACCACCACGAGAGGTATCGCCAGGATGCCTGACGCACCGGTTACCAACAATGCCCGGCAAGACGGTCGAAGAGAAGGTAGCGGCTTGTGGGGCATGCTTCAGGTGCGTGCTCAGCCGCTTCGCGAGTGTGCTGGCAAATTAACTAGACTCGCGTGCTAGCAAGCCCTGCTGATATGGGTGGTCATGCAATTTGGTGCGTGCAGGACTATGGTGTTATGGCACGGGGTTTCATGAACGTTATCTGTCGCTCGCAGCCGGGAAACTTCTTGGAGGAATCACATCTCCACAACAACCGTCCGCCGATGGTGCACAGGCTGTTCGGGAACCTCAAGTGGGACCCGATGGACAACTTTTACCACTTCAGCCCCGTCCAATTACTGATGGTGTCCTTGCCTGGCCATTCGGGTCAAAGTTGTCGATGCACGTTTATTTGTCCACAAATCCGCAGGGTGATGTGTTTGGACACGAGGAGCCGCTCCCTCATTTCGTTTGGAATGATATCACATTTGGCGACTGGAATGAGGTTAGGGCAGTTGATCTCGATGTTAATTTCCCCAAGGTATGTCCTCACACTCGCAGTGACATCTGTTGTGCTGACATGTGACCGCTGTCAGAGTGTGCAACACAATGGATCTATGTGGGCAGACATTTTCTTGGTTAAGGGCGATGCCACACCAGACCCGCAATCCTCGAACTATAACCCCCTCTTTGTGCATCATGTTCGCCAATGTACGTGACTAATATTTACAACCTATCCCGTCCTGACGTGAGCATGCAGTGTTGACATACTATTTACCCAAGGAGAAGGTCAGGAAGGTAAAGAACCTCCTGGCAAACAAGCAAGGAGAGCAGGAACCCGAACTCGAGTCGATCCAAGCAGACGAGATCGTTTCCTATTGGCATCATGTAGGTCGTTGTCATGGCCTAGAGAATGGAGTTTGATGACCTCGATCCAGAATTTGACCCTGGCCTTGGTCTCTGATATAGATAAGCTGAGTATCACCAAAATGCCCCCTCCTGTGGCCCAACGTACGTATCGGTGCCCCTCCCGTCGGGAAACATTGATTGAGCCCGCACCTCTAATACAGACATACACCTGGTTCCTGATGCATTGGATCCAACCCGGACCATGGCAGTCTTCTATCCCATCGTCTTTCCGAATGAGTTTTGGCAACTCCGGTCGCAATTCGTAGAAATTAACTCGACGGTCGCACGTCAACCACTACAGATTACCTTACATCCCATGTCCTTTATGAAGCTCCAGCTGTATGCGACAATGACCGTTGGGTTCAGGGACGCGGCCAAGCAACAGGGAACCGGAGCTGAGGTCGATGAAGTGAAGCGAATGCTCACAGAAACCAACCCTTATTTCCTCGCCCTAACAGGTATTGTTACCGTATTGCACATCGTGTAAGAGCTCCTGAACTTTGACGCAAAGCGCGAAGCCCTTACGCATCCTTTTTAGGTTTGAGATGTTGGCGTTTAAGAATGATGTTTCCCACTGGAAGCAGAAGAACGAGATGGTTGGAGTCTCTCTTCGAACCGTGAGTCCACCTTCCGTGTTTGACTCTTCTCTGATATTCGATATTGAATTCATAAAGATCGTACTCAACGTTTTTGTTCAAACCATCATTCTCCTTTACCTAATTGACAACAATGAACAAACGAGCTACATGATGTGCGTGGCCCTGGCACATGGGGCCTTCCAATGCTGATGCGCTGACGGTCCACACGCAGCTTGTTTACCTCTGGAATGGGTGTATTGGTTGAGGCCTGGAAGGTGTGTGTGGGGGAGCGACGCTGTGGACAACACTGACCCTCGCATCAGATCACAAAGGCCGTAGATATCGTTATCCTCCCTGCACCTGAATCGATCCTCAAGCGTCGTATTGAAATCCGAGGTTCGCACCGCCGGTAACTCTTACATGTTGAACGCTGACGATTGCCTAGACAAACACGCATTGAGCGAGGACGAAAAGAAGACACAAGAGTATGACGCTCTTGCATTCAGATACGTGTCCTACGGCGCGATACCTTGTCTCGCCGGGTATACCATCTACTCGTTATTGTACGAAACGCATCGAGGATGGTACAGTTTCGTAATTTCAACCTTGACATCTTTCGTATACATGTTCGGCTTCGTGAGTGGACCCATTCGTCAATCTGCTGTTCCGCTCATCCCCTCCGACAGGCCCAGTTGATCCCACAGTTAATCATCAACTATAAGCTAAAGGCATGTGGAACTCTCAAATGTCAAAGACAATCACACCTAACCCCTCTGTGGAGTAGAGCGTCGCCCACCTGCCAATGAAAGCAATGATATATAAGACGCTGTCTACCGTGATTGATGACTTCTTTGCGTATGTAGCACAGCGGATTAGTTATCTATCGAAAGGGTCTCACTCACCCACGTTGGCTGTAGTTTCTGCATTAAGATGCCAATCCTTCACCGTCTGGCGTGTTTCCGTGATGATGTGGTATTCTTGATCTTCTTGTACCAGGCAAGTTGAACCCTGCACGTATCTTGTTTCCCGGACTGATCATGGGGTTACAGCGCTGGATCTATCGAATTGACCCCAAGCGAGTGAACGAGTACGGCCAAGTGATGGGTGCCGACGTTGACGCTGCCAAGGCGCAGGAGGAGAGCAAACTGAAAAAGAAGGCCGAGTGAAACCGGGCGCTCGCCGGAGGGGCCCCGGGTGGACATTTTCGGCCACAGACCCGATAAAGGAGCGAATAGGGGCTCGCTCCGGAACGTGTGGAGGGGTTTTTAGTTGTAGGCTGCGCACGGGAGATTATTTATTCCCTGGCTGTACCCGCACCGAGCTGCGTAGGGCGGGGTAGAATAGTGGTTGCTGTCGGATTTGTGATGGGAAGATCGAGATGGCCGGGCCATCCGGTCAGAAATGGCGGAGGTCGCGTTGCAACGACATAAAGAGGCGACCCTCGAGTCGAAATCAATTTTGTCTCTCTTCATTATCGCCCGTCAAACCTCCCTTCCCTTTACCCATTCCCCTCCACTCAAAAGAGGACGATGGCTAATCGACCGCCCTTGTCATCTGGCGAATCTTCATACAACACTGGAAACCCCTTTGCAGAGCGTCCCCACACAGTCGGTTTCCAACAACCCTCCCCGTTTGCTAGCTCCGTAACCCTCAGCCATGATTACGCCCAACACGCGGACCACACCGAAGAAGAGAAGCAGCCGTTGACCCAGTTCCCCGGTGGCCTCTATCCTCCATCGTACGCCACAGTCAACCTCCGTTGTTTTGCTCTGGCGTTTTGACCCCCGTTTTGTCTCACAAACAGTGCTGTGGATCCCAATGCGTTTGGGGATCCGTATGGTCGCCCATCTTCTGTCATTTCCACCGCCACATCCGGCGTTGATTCCGCTTGGAGGCGTCGGCAGACGATCAAACGTGGTGTGACACGCAAGGTCAAGCTCACCAATGGCAACTTCATCGCAGAGTACAAGGTCCCCACCCCTGTCTATAGTGCCATCGAGGCCAGGTACTCCAGCACCCAAACAACAGAGTTCTCGTACGTCATTTTTGTCGGCAACCACACTGTCATCACAATTTACCGTTAACGCCGACGACTTTTTTTAGGCACATGCGGTACACCGCTGCGACATGTGATCCAGATGATTTTACCGAGGCAAACGGATGGTCTCTCCGTCAGAAGGAATGGGGAAGGCAGACCGATATCTTGATCGCCGTCACGTCATACAACGAAGACAAGACCCTTTACGCACGTACGCTTCATGGAGTTATGTTGAATATCCGCGATATCTGCAAGACGAAGCAGTCCAAATATTGGAGGAGGACTGCAGAGGAAGGTAGCCCCGGTTGGCAGAGGATCACTGTCGCCTTAATTGTCGACGGTCTCGAGCCCATGGACAAGACCGTCTTGGATGTCCTGTCCACAGTTGGTGTATATCAGGATGGTGTCATGAAAAAACAAGTCGATGGGAAGGATACCGTTGCTCATATCTTCGAGGTAAGCTGAACAGCCCATTGCCGCGCACAGCCGAGGTTTAGGAGAATCCCGCAGTATACTACGCAACTTTCCGTCGATGCTACTCCTCAATTGGTTCTGCCGGTTGGCGATGACCCCAACAACCTCGTACCTGTCCAAATCGTCTTCGTCTTGAAGGCCAAAAACCAGAAGAAGATCAATTCCCATCGATGGCTTTTCAATGGTATTGGTAAAATCCTTGAGGTGCGCATCGTTTCGTCGAGAAACCAAGCCATGTCTCAGAATTCCTCCGCCCAATAGCCGGAGATCTGTGTGCTCATTGATGCCGGTACCAAACCTGGACGTAAATCCATCTACTACCTCTGGGAGGCATTCTACAACGACGCCAATCTTGGAGGATGCTGTGGTGAAATTCACGCCATGATCCAAGGAGGCAAGAAGCTGCTTAATCCGCTTGTGGCTGCCCAAAATTTCGAATACAAGATGTCAAATATCTTAGGTGAGTTTGCCCCCACCCACACCGTACTCTGTTCCTTACGCTCTACCCTCAGACAAGCCACTTGAAAGCAGTTTCGGCTACGTTTCCGTGTTGCCTGGTGCTTTCTCCGCTTACCGTTATCGTGCGATCCTTGGGCGGCCACTGGAACAATACTTCCACGGTGACCACTCTCTCGCCGACCGGCTGGGTCCTAAGGGGATTCACGGCATGAATATCTTCACGAAGAACATGTTCCTGGCAGAGGACCGTATCCTGTGCTTCGAGCTGGCCGCCAAGGCAGGTGATCGTTGGACGCTCACATACGTGAAACCCAGCAAGGCCGAGACCGACGTGCCCGAGAGCGCTGCTGAGCTCATCGGACAACGTCGTCGTTGGTTGAATGGTTCGTTCGCTGCTTCAGTGGTACGGCGTTTCCTGGCAAACTTTGGTGCTCGTGCCGCGAGGTGACTCACTCCTTCATAAAGTACGCCACTGTGCACTTCTTCAAGCTTTACAAGTCCGGACACAACCCTATCCGGATGTTCTTCTTCCACATCCAAGCCCTTGTAAGTCAACCAGCATGGGAATCGGCGTGCCAGGGCGACGTAACTAATATTCGATTGACGCAGTACAACGTCTTCTCCTTGATCTTCTCGTGGTTTGCGCTGGCCAACTTGTGGCTCACTTTTGCTATTATCATCGATCTGCTCCCATCACAAAATCTCATCGTTTTCGGGACTGCCACGGTCGTGAGTGATTGTTTCCTCTACTCGCCGCCCGTGGAGTAATATTGACCGGGTGAATCACGTAGACTCACTGGGTGAACTTTGCCTTGAAAGGGATTTACTTGTGTTTCCTGGCCCTGCAAGTAAGCAAGCGACTCCTCACGTGAATTACTTGAGAACCACTTTTTTGATTCTGACTACTTCTAGTTTATTCTGGCACTTGGTAACCGACCAAAAGGAGAACGCGGAGCTTATGTCGCGACGCTCTGGTATGTTGTCATTACTACTCCAAGTGAGAGTGAACTAAGTCGGGAACCAGGGTGTATGCCGTCATCTCTTTGTACCTTCTCGTCTGCTCATTCTGGCTGGCCGGCACCGCATTTGCAAACATCCCGGAGATGCTGAAGAATAAGACCACGGCAGAGGTCATCAAGTCGTTCTTCGTCCCTCCCATCGGGGCTCTCATTGCCGCCGCCATTTCTACCTTTGGTATTTACTTGATTGCGTCGTGCCTCTACGTGCGTGGTTCTATTCAGAAACCTCGGCCTTGGAAACTGAGCATGGGGATTACAGCGTGACCCATGGCACATGGGATCAAGTTTCCTGCAATACCTTCTCTTGGCCCCCAGTTTCACAAACGTCCTGAACGTCTATGCGTTCTGTAACTTGCACGACGTGAGTGCTTTCTACGTGCATTTTTCAAGTTCTTGGACCAACCGCTTTTTCAGGTTTCATGGGGTACCAAAGGTAGCGACAAGGCTGAAGCTCTACCTTCCGTCTCATCCAAGAAGGGCAAGGACTCGGACCAAGCCGTAGTTGAGGATACAACAAGGGACCAGGGTGACCTCGATAGCCAGTTCAAGGAGACCGTCCAACGTGCCGTCACGAAGCTCGTTGTCAAGGAGGTCGTTGAGAAACCCACTTTGGACGATCAGAACAAGACGTTCCGTACAAGGTTGGTCTCGGTTTGGATGTTGACCAATGCGATTTTGGCCATCACGATCCAAAACATCAACGGATTACCAAACACATCGAACCCGAATGCGGACGAGGAGGCGTTGAGAAGCAAGCAGAACCTTTACTTTGCGATCATCCTGTACTCGACATTCGGTCTGAGTATGGTGAGGTTCATCGGGGTGAGTTTTGATTTCATACGTCTGCTTCCTCCCGGAGAGATGTCTGAGGACCGTTTCCACTTTCAGTGTTTGTACTACTGGTTTAGGAGGAACTTGTTCCGATGGTGTAGGAGGAACTAAGCGTGGACGCGAGGAACGAGGGTGGAAGAGGATCTGCGATCTTACTAACACGGCGTACGGACACACCCCCATTTATTTTTCTCTTGCGAATATGCCTACACCTCGACGTAGCCCATGGGCGACCCCTTCTCCAAGCCTGATCGTTTATCTTTCCGAGTGAGTGTAGTAGCGCGATTTGCGGAACCGAAATGAATTTTTGTTCATGATTGTATTGACGTGGGGGAAGTTGTACGAACGTGTCACCTATCTATGAAGGAACCCGGGGTTACATCGGAGAGGGTGGGAATACACAACGCGAGGAGAGGTCAGGTTTGTCAAGAGTACATTCCGTGGTATTCCTGAGGCGGCGAGGGTGAACATTCCCTCGTTTGGGGACTTGACAGTGGCCGCTCGGAGGATGTCAAGCCTCCAGGAATCGAGATCCCGTCCACATCCAAATCATCGTCCTCATCATAATCATCATCATCCTCTTCGTCTTCACCTCCATCTGGACCAACAGCTCGTTCGGTTGTTGGCCTAACAGCGTTCTGTCGAATGATCCGGAGCTCTTCGAGGTGATTTTGTAGGAGTTCTTCGATCATGCCGAGGGTCTGGGAGACTTCGGCGTCGGTGATCTCATCCATCGATCTATTGTCGGGTTCGGTGAGGAGGGGTGTGCGACAGGCTGGACACGTTCGGTGCTGGGTGGTTCGTGAGAAGTAGAATGAGGAAAGTTTGGACTATTGGAGATGGGGGAGGGTTTGGGCTTACGTTCGTGGTTACCCAAGTCATTATACTATAGGGGATCATCAATCAAGAGTGGGGGGGCACACGGGGGATATTGCTCAGTGCGCACGCTACGGTTGGTACGAGGGCCACTTACTCCTTTCGACAGAAGATGTGACCACACGTCTTTGAAAGTTTCGTGATCCCGAGTTCCTCGATCGGACGAGCGGGTGAGTCCATAGCGGCAGCCATCTCATGTTCGGCCAAAATTGCAGAGAACGGTAGGAAGCATATAGGGCAAACGGAGTCTATAGATACAGCAAATAGTGAATACCAAGGAAATCTCCTTAGGCGCTCCGGAGGGTTTAGCAGGTGAGGGGTAGCTGACGTACCCAGTTCACCGGCTGCGGCGAGTTCTTGCTCAGACATGGAGGGTAGTTCAGATATTAGCTTCTTCAAGGCCGCACTGTAAAGCAGTACCCAATCAGCCTGCAGCCTCTTGAACCAAACATCGAGGGGCCAGAGTTCGTGAATAGGTAACCACGGGGGAAACGTACTGATCAACGGGGAAGATGGTTCGAACGTCCTGCACGATCTGCCTTGCTTGCGTTCGAAGGGTCGCTTGGTCTCGCGGCCACGAGTCTGGACTTGCGCCGAGTTGTAAGAGTCTCTCCATTTTGATGGTGATAAGTAAGGTCGTGGGTGAGTGAGTGACGGTTGTGGGGTGATGTAAAGGGGAGTCAGACGCGTAGTCGTGCCAAGTGGCCAAAACGGATCAACCGCACTCGATCGGATTCCGTTCGACTCTCCCCCGGGCGAAAACATACGAAAAATTCAGCGACCGTGCTCGGCCAGAATTATGGTGGTAGGTATCTTTTGGTGGGCGCGAGGAACATTGTAGTTGAGTGTATGGAGGACAGGCGCGGTATTGTGTACCAACTTGGACCGACCAAACCGGGTTGCAAGTTGTTTGATTCCCTCAACAGGCTCGCAGGATTCCCGCCGAGTGGGAAGGTATATCTAGTCCCAAGGGGTAGAGTATACACTCGGATGTATCGCCTGACTGGGGCGATTGGCCTTCCGACGTTCAGGGCGACACTTGAGGCGACCAGTCCGGTGGCCACTCTGAAGCTATCTACGGTGCACGGCCGCGGCCGGTGTTTGGCCCGCGTTCATTGAACCTGGAAGAACCGACACACAGGAATAATTCAGTGTTCCAGATCGCTTGAAATCTCGAGACGTGGTGAGCGTCGGGGCGGATCAGTGGCTGATCATAGTAAATCCGGATTCAATTCTGGGAGATTTACGTTCCCTCTCGACAGATCTTGAAGCTTGAAGTTTGATGAGTTGGGGGGATGAGTGAGATCTTGAGACTTGGTCAAGCGTAGGAGACTCGCAACGCGATAAAATCTTTGCAGCAGTTTACGATCGTCTCCGAATTCCACTCATTCCTTGACCCCAACCATACTTTGTCTCCCTCACCCCAGTCGACTGATACTCAATTACACAAAGTTCGTTGGACAGACTCACTCTCCTCATTCCTAAAGATCTCATAGACTGATTCTAAGGGAAACAATGGAGTTTGGAACGGAAAAGAAAAGGAGACCCCCGCACATGAACGGCACCCAAGTCCCTGGCAAAGAAACGGTACGTGCAGCTCTTTTCCCAGGATTTGTATCTGACGCTTCACCATATCAGCTGTCCTGCGAAGAATGCAAGAGACGCGGGGTCGCTTGCGGCGGGGTCTGGAGATTCCATTCCCAACATGGAAAATACATCCTGCAATGCCGGACGTGTCGGCTGAAAAAACGGGCCTGCCCGTTCCGCCGATTTGAGGACGACGACAACCCCCGGACGAACCCCAAGAAACGAGAGGATGCGACCGGGCGGGAGAAGCGTCGACGCGAACCGTCTGTAATCTCTATCCAAGACTCTGAGGAGAGTTCCGAGGAGGAGAGCCAGGTCGCCGGTCCATCCTCGCGTCCCCAAAAGAAGGTCAAGGTGGAGGCTGCTGGGGATGGGTGGGATAAGTTGAAGGACACCCTGCTGACGGCGCGGAAGAGAAAGGTTGAAATCGAGACTGAAGCTGAGATAGAGCTGGCCAAGGTCAACAACATCATCGACGTCGCAGAACGCGGCCTCATACTCAAGAGAGTGAAGTAAGCGCAAAAAAATCCGCAGATGCTTGGGGAAAGTGTTCCGAATCGTGTCTGTGCTTTGCTGTTTGTACTTTATATCAAATTGTTCTTGTACCACTGTGTAGTCGCCGTAGGTTCTCAATGTCTCAGTTTCAGCGACCAGATCTCCAACACGTCGTGAGAAAGCACGCTCCGATAAGGAGCGAAACGAGGATAGAATTGCTGACAAGGAGTTTTGCGGTGGTACACATACAGATATCAGATGACGAATTCGAGAGCACGATGGACGAGGGAGAGGGGTGTAGAAGAGAGGGTCTAGGTATCAAAGGGTGTGATAGTTTCGTCCAAGCGAAACTGTCGGTGCCAGAAATCTAGAAAGGATTCTCGTCGTCATCAACCACCATCTTTGCGTTCGAAGTGGTGTCGGTTTCAAAAGCATCCTGTGTTGGAGTTGCTTCGCCCTCATCGCTGACCTTGTCATCGTCTTGTGACGACGACTCTTTGGGTGGGAACAGACCATCCATGGGCTTGGGCTTTCCCCTGAGGGTTCAAATTGAACAAAAGAGCAGTGGGATTAGAGGAGATCCACGCACTTGTAAAAGTGCTTTTTCTTCACAGCGTTCAACTTCTGCGAGACCGGCGTGACCATCTTGTCTGTCGGTGAGACAAATTTTGGGTTTCTAAGGATTGGGCGACGTGTGAGCCCCCCCATCATTTCAGCAGACAGAACCGGGGGAAGACGCACTGCTCCTTGGCCAGCTTCTTCGCGAGCAGAGCCTTTGTCCCGAGACCCATCTGACCATTGTTGTTACCGAGTGGGATCGCAGCCTGAGATGGGTTGTGAAGAGGTTGGATATGCACAGGGGAGTCGTTGGGAGTGGAAGTGGTAGACATGGCAGGTGGTGGTGGGAGCAGTAGAGAGAAATGATGGTTCGTTGCCGTCTGACGCGCTGGTTGACTTTTGAACAACGCGTAACTTAGTTGGCGTGACCCGTTTCCCACGTTCGCTCATTCTCGTGGAAATAGTGAGGACGCGGGATCTCTCGGGATGGGCGCTGACGGGGCCCCGATGGATGAAAAGATTGTCCCCGCTTCCGGAAATTTCTCTGGAATTTTTTTTTCCTCAAATGACTCCGTTTGATCTTCTATGGTCCTCGTGGCCGCATTCAACGGAACCAAAAGGCGTAAGGAGGGGTGAAAGAAGAAGCCGTCTGTGAGATTATCTGACCACGCGTTGGCCACGAGCCGGACCATCATCGACAACACCACCGTGCATCGTTCGCCATCCAACTCTGGGGGGGGGGGGTCTGCTGACTCCAGGGGACCAATTCGAGAAATAAGTTCTCACGATCGCTGCACCTCTCCACTCTCTCTATACTCCGCCAATATCCGTGCTAAGCTCCAGCCATGGTCGGGGTCAGTTTGGAAGAAGTAACCATCTCCGAGTCTTCGCTTGATGGATCCACAGCGCCCACGACTGCCACATGGCATTCTGCCACGAGCCTATCCCTCGATTCCCTGCCACCGCCACCAAGTCCCACGCAAAGCAAGCACGCTCGAAGAGAGAGATCGCCGAGTGCACTGGCTGAGACATTGGTCAAGGACGTGAGTTTATCTTGTGGGGACCGAACAGCGACCGTCGTAAGGTTTGCATCATGATTCCCGTGCCTTACACGTGTTTGCCATCCAGCTTTCCTTCCTCCTCCGTTCAAACAGCAGGTTAAAGTGTGATTCATATACAGGGAGCCAAACGGTCCGTCCTTTCCCACTCACCCCCATCCCCCTCTGAATGTCGTCCACAGCTCCTGCACCCTCTGCCGGAAGACTCTAAGGATCACGCCCGCCACCACACAGATTATGCGCATAATCTCTCTCAAAATACCAGCAAACTCAGCAGATTGGACCTCGAATTACGCATGCTTCGAGATACAGACAAGGTTAAGCGTTCGGAGAACAAGGTATGTATACTGTTCGCATCTCCATTTCCCCATCCCGCTTCTATCCCTTCCGATTTTTTTTTCTCCCGCGCCATTTCCACCATATTCGCTTCCCGACCATGGTGTCTGACGTGCAACCCAGTTCTATGGTTTCCTCCGTAGGGGCCGTCTGGCTTCACGTTCAGCGCCGAAAAAGCGACGTTCTCGCTCTGTCGACGAGATCATGGGGATGGTCGAACCACTACAAAGCACCCTCTCCCTTGCAAATGGCGGTCACTCCGTGCAGGACCATGGTCCAACACTCGTCTCTCCGCCCATCAAACACGGCCAAATCGCCTCGTCGTCAAGACCAGTGTCCACGGCTACGGTCACTCCAAAACGCATCCATAAAAAGCTGCCTCAACTCCCTCCAGACAACGTGACGTCGACTCGCCACCCCGCCATGAGTTCCACTCACGTCATCAGTGAACCAGGACCCCCCAAACCTCGGAAAAAGACTTTTTTCGGAATGATCAGCCTCCCTGGTTCTCGCCGTTCCTCTATTTCGAAACCCCGTCCCACCACACCACACTCCTCAACACCTGAAAATTCCTCCAACCCTCGTCACCAACGCAAGCCAGACCTCGCTGCTCCCTCCCCTCCCCCTCAATATGATGACCTCTCCCCGATAACACTCGATGGCGCTACCAACTACCGTTGGGATGGTGATGTGGCAGGTCAACGATCCCAGCCTAGTTTTGACATTTCGGAGCCTGATTCTGGATTAGGTATCGAGACCGTTGTCGCCAAGACAGGGCTAGTGACGGTCGTGTCTTCTCGGTCCCGGCCACACTTGGAACCCATCTCCGATGTGCCCACTAGAGCTTCATCCACCCCACCGAGGATTGGGTATGGAGTTGAAAAGTCGAGGAGAGTAGGCATCGGCGAAACCGATCGTCCTCGGAGACAGGACCCAAGTACATCCGGAAGGGCATCGCCGTTAATGGTGCTCGCCAACCCGAAGTTGTTTGGTGGGAAGAAGGGGAAGGCGAGGGAGACGAGCGTGGACCGAGGCAAGGACGTCAGAATGACGACTTCCGCATCAGCACCGGAGAACGAGAAAGGCCGAGAAAGTCAGAGTTCCAATCGGGAACGTGGCAGGCCGAACACCAGCATCAGCGGACCGATGAACCTCAAGGGCGCTCGAGGCCGAATCAAGCACGGGAGTTTTGATTTTGAACGTCCTCTATCTACTTCTGTTGGGCACCCGGCTCGAAACACACGGTGGAGTTCCTCTGGGTCCTATCGCACGTCTAGCGAGACGGATAGGAACGCAAATGGCAACGGAAACAGACATCTCTGGAATGGCCCAAGCTCATCCACGTATCCCATTCAGGAGGAGCGATCCTCGTTGACAAGAAGTCAGAGTGCTCGGGACTCGTCGGATTGTCATAACCCAGATCGAGACCGTGGCCAGCCAAAGATCCGATTCGCTGACGAGACGAAGGGTCGCAGCTCGCATGATCCCCGATCTCGAACCCAACCTCAACCACAACACTCGTCGCTGCCCTCGAAGTCGACCGGGCGGAAGCTGGGACTGTCAAGGGACGGTAACCCCGCACCAGCCCACACGAACCTGCCCGAAGGTGGCAGTTGGGGAAGGAACACACCCAAACACGCCGGCCCGGGAGATGTAGGGTACATGAATGGACTTCCATCGTTCGGCATGTCGGCTACCTCCCTTCACCTGAACGAGGACGCAGACGGACCCTCCTCCCGTTCGAATTCGCCCCAGATTGTGACACTGCCCATGGACCGGGCCGGGATGAAGAGGCACACGGCGAAGGGTCGGTCATTGGATCTCGGTCTTGAGCTGAACTGGGCGCCGACGAGGGTGAAGGAGGAGGCAGTGATGGATTTCAGGGAGATGGGTGTTAGGTCGAAATGGAGGGAGGAGGCAGAGGTGAAGGAGTTCGATAGGATGAAGGTTTTGGAGTCATTCGAACTGGTACTTGGAGAGAGTGGATATGCCAAGTTCAGAGAATGTGCGTTCACATGTTTTCCCATCTTCACGTTTGTTGGCTTATACGACTGACCTTGACCCCCGCTCACAGGTGTCCAGCGCTTCGACTCGAGATTGATACCCTTAGATGGGCCGTCCGGGCTGATGCACAAGGTCAGGCGGTTGCTCGATAATTCAGCGAAAGGTTTGGACGTGAAGAAGAAACTGGAACTTCTGGGGAGGCTCGATCGTGTCGTTCAGCATCCGCGATGATGACCACACCTCCCGCATCGATATCAACCATGCTCAGAGCAGGCCTTTTGTTCAACTCGTAATCTTATATGCTAACCCAAGCGTTACGGCTCGCTCCTTTGATGTAGATGTATTTTCCCTGATGCGTTTCCCATGAACTCCCTATTTGCATATATGTTTACACGGATGGCCGCTCCTCACTCTCCCTCCTTCTACCGCTCTCCCCCTCCCTCTACGTCTACTTCTCCCTGCGTTTATACATCTGGTTTCCGCAAATTTTCTTATTCCCTAATTTGTGCCGATGCTTTCCTCCCACTTATTCTTCTTTCGTTCGATCCTTTTGAGTATTCTACTCTTGCAAGTTGTATTGTTTAGTCTATAGAGCTCTCGTTCTACGATCCGGTGTATTTGAACGACAGGTAATGCGATGATACGCTCTTTCCTCCCTGAACTCTCCGGATGGCGAGGGAGCCCGAGTGACACAACGCGTGTGTTCGACTTCAGACCCAACCCCTAATATGACACATTGTCATCCTTCTTGCGCAGGAGAATTCTCGGGTTTTTCCCCCACTCCCGCCTCCTCGACTCTTCAGTGGGGACGTGCCTAAACGACCAATCGATAGTCGCAGGGTCCGCATCAGGATCAAACGTGAGCCACTGCGTGCCCCATCCAATCTTCCACCCTTCCTGCCTCGAAAAAAACTGCACGGAGCGAGCGTTCAGAGGGGACCCATCAGCCCACTGCCACCCCAAAATCCCCGTCCCAGTTACCCGGTTCCCACTAAACCCATGATACGTCTCCGACCGACCCACACACTCGTTGAGAACGAGGTCTCCGAGTCCGAGGCCGCGATGGGACGGTTCGACCCAGAGAACCCCGAACGAGCCGTCCGCTTGGATTATGGACCACGCGACGGGGTTTGACTTTCCGTTTGCGTCGATGAGGTACCTGTCATGGATGGAGATTGAAGCATGCACGCGAGATTCGAGGTAGGCTTTGTGCCTGGGGATGAGGGAGGTAGATTGGATGAAGTCGATGTCGGAGGAACTGAATCGGGAGATGATCCATCGGTCTGATTTTCGATCCGATGTTTCATCTAGTGTGGGGGGGTGGTGACTCGATGGGGATGCCTCTTGTTGTAATGGTGGAGGGGGAGGACGTATGAAGCACACCAGAAGTCCAGCTCGCAGAATCGTGATCGGGTCGAGACATGGAGCCCACTTCTCGTGCACCCTACCGATGTAATATCCCCTTCCTTTCACCCCGACCGGGTTAAAATCGTATTCCGGCGTGGGTCCGTCCACGTTATCCGGCGGAAAAGCGGCGATGATAGGGATCACCTCCTTGAAGAACTCCTGGACGTGCGCCTCTTCTTCCGGCGTCGCAGGCTCTGAGGTCTTCAGCTCTGCCGAACAGAAGAACCTGGCTTGTTCTCGAGGTTGAAGAGCGATTACGGAGAACAGAGCCGGGGGATAAGTTGGTGCTTTCTCAGAACTGGGTTCTGTGTCGGTAGAAGGGGTGGAAGTGGAACACGATTGAAAGGATTTGCTGAAGTCGACCTCGAACGAGGTGTAGACTTTGACCGCTCTGACGAGATCGGGACGAGAGTTCACGATGTTCCCGATCAGCCCCAGAGTGTAAGGAACGTAGTGCTCGAGAAGCGCGAGGACGTTATCGACCGTCGTGGGGTCTTCGAGTGAGGTAAAGTAGATGGGCATCCGAGTCGAGTCCTTGTGTGTGGGTTCCTCGCCACCCAACAGTGGTTATAAGCTCTCTACGTACCACAGCCTTATGCGATATATGGATTTCGGGACCGAGATCCCTCCGAGTCACGGTCCCATAGAGGGTGGCAAATAGCAGGACCCTGACATCCGAGAATGAGCACTGTAGCACCGCCACATATACCCTGATCCTCTTAGGGAGGGGATCACGCAGAGTCATAGGTAAAGTGGAATCAGAAGAGCGTTCCAGTGTAACAGTACACTCCGCATTGTGCGTTGTGGTCTGAGTAGGAGAAAGTGGGCGAGAACGTGAGCGCGTCTGCCCCGTTTCCCGCTACTGGTGCATTGGACTTACCAGACTTGAACTGCGCAGCTAGATCTATGAGATTGTACAACCTCGAAGGTTTGGATGAGGGTAGAATCGCAGGAGTGGGTCGACGCTCGGTGCAAGTATAACCGGCCCAAGGATCGATCGAGAATCCCTCAGGTTCAAGCCCATTCATCTGACGGAGGGAGGTGATACTCGTCCGCGAACCGTGAGCATGTATATTTTGCCAACCGAATAGGTGAGGCTCGACCATCAACCGGTGCTGTGACGAAATCTGGGGTTGCTTTGAGGTGCATTTCCATCGGGCAGCAGCGGCTTCGGGGGGTGTCCGTCGCTCGTTGGCAGTGTGGGGAGGTTCTATGGGGTAGCAACCAACTCCCCGACCTGGGGTTCGATGTTCGTTCAGGGTTTACTTCATCCGCGGGGGGTGGTCAAGGCGAACAATCTTGTGACGATTGTGGTATTGCTAAACCAAATCACGGGTCGTCATACAGTACACAAGATACGCATATGTAAAACAAACGAAACACGGGAGATAGAGAGACATAACAGGATGCAGATCAACGGCAAGCGGTGGGACAACAAGTATGAAACAACGCGTGAGTGGAGGAGATGGATGGAGGGGGGACGTCCTTGAAAGTGGGGAAAAAAGGGAAGGTGTGGGGATGGTAGCGATATCGAAGTACCCGATGGGAGGCCATCAGCAAAACGTCCGACCGCTTAGGTCAAGTCCTGTCCAGTTTTGGCACTGGTGCTCGAGAAATCTCGGGTAGCACTACCCGAGATAGAGGATTTTGTTGATGAGGTGATGGGAAGAGGCGTTTTGAATGACATGGATGCTATCATGTGGATTTGGTAACCCCGTGGATCTGAACACGAAAAGTCAACAAACACAACAAGTAGCACTGTTTCGAAGAGCTCACCGTCGTCATCTGATTCATCAGGGGTAACCAGACCGTCCATTTCCTCGTCGATCCACCGGAGGAGCATCCTAGTGTACTCCACATCCTTCGCGGCCCCGAGCTTCTCGAACATATCGACAGTGGACAATGCCTCGGATCTCGCCTCTTCAGGTCTGTGCTGCCGATACCAAATCAGAGCCTGTAGTTGCACCGCACGAGCCAGAAGGTATGCGTTGTTGACCGCGTGCAACTTGGCGTGTTCAATGTGAGCGTGTGCGTCATCGAACATGCCTTCCTTGGAAAACAGCAGCACCAGGGAGAAATGAATCAAACACATCTCCTTGTGCCAGTCGGAAGAGGCTGCAATTCCGAGGGCGAGCTCAAAATGGCCAATGGCCTTCTCGGTCGCGCCCTTGGAGTGATGAATTTCACCAAGAACTCGGTGACATCGGCAGGCCTGGAATTGTTCATCTCTCTCTGAAAGGAGATTGATCGCGCGGGATGCGGTTTCCTCTGCGGCTTCGAGCTGATTGTCATCGTACAACAACCAAGCGAGGCCGACCAGACACCGTACTTGTCTCACCGTATCACCAAGCCATTCAAAGATTTCCGACGCTCCTTTCGCCTGTTGTATCCCTTCCTTATGGAGGTCCATATGCCGATTTGCATCCGATAGGGAACTCAACGTCAGAGCAACCCAATGGTCATCCCCCCACTCTCTCCAGAGCCCTAGGCTGTGAGTAAGGAGCCGTTTGCGTTCCACCCAATTTCCAACTGAATAAAACAACTGTGAGAGCTGGTACAAGCATTGCGGCTTGGAGGGATGGTCGTCCGGGAGCCTCTCGATCTTTGGTCCCAGGACAACGAGCCGTGGTTTGTGCCAATAGAGATGCTCCATGAAATTGACGCAGGCATCCCAGATGTCACCCGATGTCGCATCGATTGTTGTGAAGACATCGAGCAGGTGCTCAACGTTCACGTCCTCTGATGTGATCCATCGTGCTTCCCCGAAGCCGGGCCTGTCAGGATCAACGTCGACTGACAACCGGGTGAAATAACATTCCTTGGTTGCGCTGAGGAGTGGGGATGACTTTGGGTCCTTGGGACAGAGACAATCTCGGAGTGGCGCCAGCATCATGATGAATCCGTTGCTTCGATATGTCAGGGAAAGGATGCAGAACTTGTCGAACATGTTTGTTCCATCAGAGATGGTTGGAAACAACCAGTCGAAGTTGTTCTCGTCGACCCCTTGAGGGAAGAACGCAACGACTTCGAGAAGCCTCCGGGCGTCAGGGCCAAGTTCTTGGAACGTCGCGGAGGCAAGCGAAAGTTCGATCGTGGTGGCGAGGCTCCCGGAGTGCTGTGCTTCAAGCACTCCTGTTCGCCGCCTCTCCCATTCCCTGCTCAATCGGTTGACGTCCCATCTGCTGTGCTGGGCAACGGTAGCGAGTAAGGTGATAGAGAGGGGATGGCAGTCGAGTTGTTCCAGGATGCGGTTAACCACATCGGACTGTCCGCCGTACTTGTAGATGCGATAGAATGTGTCACATGCAGCTTCCATCGACAATGTCGGGATGTCCAGAGTCTCGCAATGGGGAGGGATGGTGGAGATCCGGGAGGTAATGCAAAGACAAATGTTGCCGAACCGGCTCAGCTCATCCACCGTGGAATAGATATCCTGCCCGCTCGTCCCCTGCACATCGAGGATGGATTCCGCATTATCGAGAACTAGGAGCATCCTCTTCGACGATAAGAATCGCCGCAAGGGGGTCAGATCCTCGGGGTTTTCGATACCTGCACCGATAACTTTGGAGAGCTGGCGGAGAAAATGGGCGCGCGTGGCAGGGAATCGGTCGCAACGGATGAACCGTCGGTTGTCACCGAACCACTGTTTGATTCGATCATCGTGGAGGAGGGTCAGGGCGGTGGACGTCTTGCCGATCCCACCAGCGCCAACTAGAGCGATTGGCGTGAGGCGTTCTGCGAAACCAACGATCTTCTCGATTAACTCGTCGCGTCCAAAGAAAACCCTTGGTGGTGGAGGTGGTGATTCCCCGGATAAGCTAGATGCAAATATCAGACGCTAAATTCTTCGGTAGTTGAGATCACTGACCTATCTCCAGTCTAGGCAACAGTAAGTGTGTATTCGGTGGTGGGCGGGGTATGGGTGACACTTACCGATCGGTGTTGATCGCCAGTCCCTTCACGGCTTCCCAGCATGTTCCAACGAATGTCAGAAACCATGGTGTGGGTGTTCACAACGTATCGATGGATCTCGGAATTGGTTCCATTCGCATTTCTTGGCAGCGAAGGTAGTGGTTCGCCAGGCGCACTAGATGTAAATATTAGACGCTGGATTTATTTGTAGTCGAGACCATTAACCTGGCGTGAGTCTGGGCAGTGGTAAGTGATTACTCGGTGACAGGCAGGATATGAGTGATACTTACCGCCAAATTTTGATTATCCGTACCCTCGCGGCCCTTCGATGTGTTGCGATGAACAATGGAGAGGGTGTTCGTAATGTCGCGCTGGACCTCGGAAACGATGGGATGGGTATGTGAAACATCATGGTGGACGTCGGGAACGATGGTGCCGGTGTTTGAAATATCGTGATGAACGTCGGAAACAGTGACGTGGGTGTTCGCAGCGTCACGACGAATGTCGGAAGCGGTTGTCTCAAATTCGGTCTAGAAGCGGAAGGTTAGGGATGGTCATACAGAAGTGACAGAACGCACGTTCAAGACATGGAGAATCCTATCAAGGCCCAACGTCCAGGCAGCGATCGTCTTTTTATCGCCCGCGCGGAAAAGTCGAGAGATCGCATTTCGAAGTCGAGAGATTGCATTCCGTTTACCCCGCTTGATAAATTCCTTCTGGATCTCGGCCACAGTCCTGCGATTTAGAGCGTGGTGAGTAAATCGCCCGACGTATGGACTGTTGGTTCAACTCACGTTGTCAGTTGCTCAATCGCGTCAAGGATGGACTGACTGAGCTGATCCACCCGTCTTCCGTCCGTCCCCCGCGCAAGGGCCTTACAGACGTCAGCGCATGCTAGCCCTAGTTCAACAAAGTCCGCTTCGTTGGCCATTGAGTCCTGTATAGATTAGCCAGCAATCGACCACCATGGAATGGGAGTAAACCCACTCTGATCTCAGTGAGAAGAACGCTGGCGGAGCCAAATGTTGCCTCGACTGGTGTGACGTTCGAGGCTTGCTTCGCGAGATTCAGGTCATCGATGGCCACATTCAGTGCGGAAAGAACACCAGCCCGCCCCTTTGGTCGCTGGGATTTGGCTGACATGGTCGAAACTCAAAGTAGTTGCAAGAAAGCTGTGCGGCGCGCAGCCTGTGGAGAGGGACCCAAACCCTACTGGTGATGGGCGTCCATCCTGCGGTCGCACGCTATTTGGCGAAGAGAATTGTATTCGTGACCGTGGCATTTGAAGATACATGTGACCAGCTGATCGCCCACCGAAACTTTGTTTGCTCCTTCGCCGTTCGAAATGCCCTGAAGAAATACAACTTCTGTCCGCTGGTGCAACGGTGCCCTTTGTCTTGCTTTTGACTTGGCCTTACTGGTTGCTACGTCGGGGGCGCATTTTTTGGCATTTATTCATCACACCTCTCCCTAACCATCGGCCCCTCCGCCAATCCTCTCGGTCTTCATGCCAACTAACTGACCGCTAACGAAATCGCCGGACGGTGCTAACCGGCGTTGTATTCAGGGCACGCGTAACATGGCCGTAATGCTCGCGACCCTCCGTTCGTAGTCACTCTGGAAGGGAGTCTTCGTGGATCCCCCAAGACCCCATCCCCATCGCTACATCGCCGAAGGGGGATTGTTGAACAATAGCCAGTTGCGATGGAATACAATGGTATCCTGGAGCGCAGGACCCCTTTCGAGCGGTCTCTGGGTTACGCTCGTAAGTACAAACGAGCTTGTGAGGTACGGTGACCTGAACTCCCAGGATGGTCCTTCAGCTCCATCTGGCGCACAATCGACCACCAGCCCTCCCAAGGAAGCCTCCGAGCCAAACAAACTCGAAGCCAAGCCCCAACCTTGTGAGATGTGTGCCTTCATCAAATAGGGAGCCGATTGAGGTGCCACGGGCTCCTCGACAAGGCGAATGACTTGCAGGCTCGAGTGGAAGATTTGGTGACCGAGACACCTGCTCTGCATTACCCGACTCTCGCCCCTATGACCCGGATTTTGACACGATAAGATCCCTACCGATTCCGTTGCTGCCATCTGCGGGTAAGCCATAGGTGGATTCTTCTCGTCGGTCGGGGGAGAGCGAGCGTGAAGGAAGAGAAACGATCTCCTCTGCCAGGGAAGGGATTGGCCTAGAAGACGGGAACTCCCCCACAACAGAAACCCATCCAACTGCCGCCAAACTCGACACCCCACATAATTGGCGGACCGCGTGCTGTACCCGGGCGTTCGCATAGCATCGTCGCGTCGCCCGTTATCCGTCCTGAAGAAACCCAGAAACAGGCGAATCTGAAACGAAGAAGTACCGTTAGTGGAAAGCGGCCTTCTCTGTTCCCCCCTCCGTCAAACTCGGTCTGGATCTCCATTTCGTACGATGATATATCCACACCAGGCCACCTCACCTCCGAGGTGCGGCCCTCCGCCATATCTGAAAACGGTCTCAGCGACCAGCTACCTTGGAATCTGGCTATATCACATTCCGGAACTCAAGGTCGTAGGTGATGATTCCAGGCTTGTTCCGGTTTGGGATTGGTATGGGGGTGCCTCTGATTGTTGCGGTACCCTCTGCGGGACGGCGTCCCCATATCCTGCGCTCTGGCTTCAAACAGCACGGCGAGATCGTGTTCAACACGGGGGTACTGGGGAAACCTGACATTACAAGACAACTTTGTACCCCGTCCTCGACTTACACGGGATGAAGTGAAGTACGCGGACTTGGATGAGGAGAATCATGGTTGTGGTTGGCCCCGTGCCTGGCCGGAGGCAGGACGGCATTCCTTATGCACGGCGATTGTACATCACAGATCTACCAACATAGTGGGGGATTCTCGCATGCATGGTACCAGCGTTGTCAAAGTGTCATTTATTTGTTCGCGACAGCGCCGCAGGCAACCCTACAAATAAAGAGACCACTAAGGCCAAGTCGAAAGTAAGACGGGTTGGGCCAGCGGCCAGTAGGTGAAGCGTTTCTTCGGGGCGTTTCGAACGAGAGGCAAGGGAGTAAACAAAGTTTCAGCGGGTGATCGGGCTGATCGCTCAGTGCATCCTCAACTGCCACGGTCACGAATAAAATTCTACTCACCAAATGGGTCTGGTTACACTAAGCGCGCGATGACAGGATGGACGCTCATCTCTATTGGGGTTCGGAGTCTATATCACAGCCCTCATGCCACACCGCTCTTTCTCACAACGACCTTGAGTTTCGACCATGGCAGCCAACTCCCAACGACCGAAGGGGCCGGACGGTGTTCTCTCCGTACTGAATGTGACCATTGATGCCCTGAATCTCGCGAAGGAGGTCTCGAGCATTACACCAGCCAAGGCAGTTTTTGGCTCCGTCAGCGTCCTTCTCGCGATGATCAAGGTACATCTTCTCTTCTGCGATGAGACATTCCAGGTTCACACACAACCAGGACTCGATGGTCAACGAACTGGATTACGTCGAGCTCGGGTTGTCCTGCGCTGATATCTGCAGAGCCCTTGACCGGGGAATGGACGGAAAGAAACTGGCCGACCTCAGCCAGTCCGTGTGCGATGCAATAAACCAATTGACGACGTGAGTTGAACCAGCGATATACATTTCAAATCGTTCCACCTACCACTCCCTCTATTGCAGGACTGTCGCGGAAATACAACAGAAGGTCATCAAACAGAGCGGGCGGCATAGAGTCACTCGATTTCTTCACTCGAGGAACGACAAGGATACGATTGCCGGTTGGAAGTCGGACCTCAACAGGATCCTCGTTGTCTTCAATGTGCGTTCAGCACGTTTCTGGATGGTCGCTGCTAACTTCCCCCTCTTAAGACTGAGCTCACTATGAATACTCACACCATCGTTGCCGACATACGCCAGAACATGTTGAAAGCTCGCGAGACCATTGATGGTCAAGATCGGGGAGTGAGTGACACTCGTTCTATCTGCATCGCCGAACAAACACTAACCCACGTCCAGACTCAAAACAGGTCAGCGATGCTGATTACCAAGGGATCCGGTATCTTATATTTGTGTCTAGCATGCCCGGAGAATCACCACCTCCACCACCAAGGGTTTTCTTTGGACGCGACGAGTTAATCGAGAAGATCGTTGGTTTCGCAGAAAATCTGACGCCAATCGCTCTAATCGGCGCTGGCGGGATCGGCAAGACGTCCACCGCCCTGACCGTCCTCCACGACGATCGCATCAAACAGGGATTTGGTGACAATCGATGGTTCATCCGCTGCGACCAGTTCCCTGCCTCGTGCGCCCATTTTCTCCGGCGGCTCTCCAAGGCCATCGATGCAGGCATCGAAAACCCCGAGGATCTGACCCCGTTGCGGCGATTCTTATCGTCGAAGAAGATGTTGATAGTTCTCGACAATGCGGAATCCATTCTGGATGTGCAGGGGACGAGCGGGCAGGAGATCTATTCCACGGTGGATGAGCTGAGTCGGTTCGGCAACATTTGGCTTTGTATCACCTCCCGGATCTCCACCATCCCTCCCCATTGCGAGACTCTGGACATCCCGACATTGTCGATGGAGGCCGGACGTGACACGTTCTATCGCATCTACAAGCACGGCCAACGGTCCGATGTGGTCAACAACGTCCTGGAACAACTAGACTTCCATCCCCTCTCTATCACCTTACTCGCTACCGTTGCCCAGCACAGCAGGTGGGACGTCAACCGACTGAGCAGGGAATGGGAGAGACAACGAACGGGAGTGCTTGACGCACGGCACTCTGGGAGCCTCGCCACCACGATCGAGCTTTCGCTTGCCTCCGCGACGTTCCAAGAACTTGGCCCTGACGCCCGAGGGCTTCTCGAGGTCGTTGCCTTCTTCCCTCAAGGAGTCGATGAGAATAACCTCGACTGGTTGTTTCCGACCACCTCCGACGTGCCGAATGCCCTCGACAAACTCTGTATTCTCTCCCTGACATACCGAAGCAGTGGGTTCATCACGATGTTGGCGCCACTCCGGGGTTATTTCCGCCCCAAAGATCCAAAGACATATCCACTCCTCAGCACGATCAAGGAATGTTACTTCACCCGGTTGTCAGTCGATCTTAATCCTGACAGGCCCGGCTTCGGAGAAGCACGATGGATCACGTCAGAGGACGTGAACATTGAGCATCTGCTCGATGTCTTCACAACGATCGATGCGACATCGAGCGGCGTCTGGGATGCTTGTGCAAATTTCATGGAGCATCTCTTTTGGCACAAACCACGGCTTGTTGTGCTTGGACCAAAGATTGAGAGGCTCCCGGATCGCCATCCCTCCAAGCCACAATGCCTGTACCAGCTCTCACGGCTGCTTCGTTCAGTCGGGAATTGGGTGGAACACAAACGGCTCCTTACTCACGCCTTGGGTTTCTGGAGAGAGCGGGGAGATGACCATCGGGTTGCTCGAACATTGGGTGACTTATCTGATGCATATCGGCAAATGGGCCTCCCCGAGGGAGGGATACAACGGGCGAGAGAAGCATTGGAAATCTTCGAACGGCTCGGCGATACGGCGGGGCAAGCATGGGGTTTGGTCTACCTCGCTCGGTCGTTATATCAAAACGGACAGGTCGACGCCGCAGAGGAAACCGCATCCCGCGCGATCGATCCCCTCTCAGAGAAAGATGAACAATTTAACCTCTGCCAATGTCATCGAGTTCTTGGCGATATATACAGTTCTGGGCGTGAGACAGAGAAGGCCGTTGACCATTTCGGGTTAGCCCTCGGAATTGCGTCTTCTTTTGACTGGCCCAACCAGCTGTTCTGGATTTGTCATTCCCTGTCGTGCCTGTTTTCCAACGAAGGCAGATTTGACGATGCACACGCTCACATTGAACGCGCCAAGTCGCACGCGGCCAACAACACATACAACCTGGCTTGCGCGATGGAGCTGCAGGCTAACGTTTGGTATCAACAAGACAGGCCTGAACAGGCGAAATGCGAGGGTCTGCGCGCCGCCGATGTTTTTGAGAAGCTCGGGGCTGCGCGGGATCTGGAGATGTGCAGAGGGATCCTCCGTTTGATTGATTTCGAAATGAACGGCCCAGTGGCCTCTGATGAATCGGACCGCAATGGTGCTGGTAAGCCCCTGGAAACAGTGCCACCAGTCGTGTTTATTAACTCTTCGTGTTCAGACAGGATCGCTGAATCCGAATGATGATATCGACATTTGCCTCGATTTCTTCAGATGCATCCTTCCGCAAGTGTACCATTAACAACAACTTCGTTCGCTTGGACGTTCTCTCTCTTTCATTCACAAGGTGTATCCCTCTAGCCCGCCGTCGATGTATTCGAGAAGCTTGGGGTGGCGAATGATGCAGAGTACTCCTCCAGTGGATCGACGAAAAAATAAACAATCTGGTCACCCCCTGATCGAGATCGATCGGATGACGGTGGTGAGTCCCCCGAAGCAGGGCTGCTTGTAGGGTTTGTTAACTCTTCGCGTTCAGACAGGGTCATCGGGTCTGGGTGGTGGCATCGACGCTTTTCTCGAGTTCCTTCCGCAAGTCACCAACGCCCTGCCCCCTCACCCGTCTACTATTCCCATACCATCCTTTTTTCACACTGCAGGAGCGTCCTCTCCTGTAACTACCTCCTCCATTCACATACATTATTCCTCATTAACATTTATTGTCCCACCGCTTGTCACTGGTATGCATCCTGTGTTATATTTCTCTATCTCCCGTGTTACGTTTGTTGTGCATCTTGAGGACTGTCCGATAATCTATGGTTTGGTTTAGCAATGCCGCAATTGCCACAAGGTTGCTCGCCAGCAAGTGATGGATATCCCCCGAAGCCGTTGCTGTCTGGTGGAGATGCACCCAAAAGTGGCCCCAGGTTTCGTAAGAATTTCCTCCCCCAGGGGGTTCATTGTACATCGAAGGCATATACCTAGCAAGGTCGAGGCTGCTGGCGGTCGATTGTCACGTCAGATCCTGAGAGTTCAGACCACCATGCCTCGGGTCTTGACCGCATCCATCCAACTTGTAAGTCCGCAATCGTGACTCATTTGTGCTTACGAGCATAATCCAGAGGCAGCTCTAGAGGAGGTGA
>Ga0307517_10001557_pt1 | contig 38219 bp, 35 predicted proteins | sample 23_EM_MG_FD_194515 | JGI IMG/M metagenome (GOLD analysis project Ga0307517, IMG submission 194515) | Populus trichocarpa ectomycorrhiza microbial communities from riparian zone in the Pacific Northwest, United States - 23_EM | ecosystem: Host-associated > Plants > Roots > Unclassified | place...
AGATAGAGGGCTTGAAGATTTGTCCAGTAAATTGGTTCCGTGTGATATATCTAATCTTCAAAAAGAAAAAAAAAAAAAAGAGGAGAAAAAGGTAAATGGGACAGGAAAAGACAACAGGAATTTTACTACTAAGATTTTATTTGGGAACGCGTTTGAACCTGCGTTTTCAAAAAATTTAATTATTTTTTGTTAAAATTTAATATGGTTTGTATGTTTTACATTGTTTTGATGTGCTGATGTTAAAAATAATTTTTAAAAAATAAAAAAACATCATTGGCATGTATTTTAACACAAAAAATTATTTGAAAAACACCCATAACCACACTGCCAAACATGCTCTGCCTCCTAACACAATTAGCTGCATAATAGAAAGTTGTGTTGCTTGTCAGACTCGGTCCGGAGCCTGACTGGTTAATGAATTGCATCACTAAGTTGTCAGAGTCAATTTTAAAATTGCATTTTATTATTTTTTTTCTGAAAGATAAAACGACTTTGTTTAAGATAAAAAGTTGAAAAAACTTAATCCTAAGGATGATACATCTTAAATTTAATTTTTAAAAATAATTAGTTGGAATTTTACACACTTTAAAATCATTAAAAATTTACAAGATTGTTTATTTTAGAACCTATTAAATTAGTCGAGATGAATGTAAACTGGTCCAAACATCCATGTAAATAAAAAACATTAAAAAAACTTAAACAACTTAAAGAATTAACAAAAATCCATGAAAATAACTAGTTAGGTTTTACTCGGTTTTAGTTTAATCAATTATATTATTGATTGATTTGTTAAGTCATTAAAATTTGATTGGATTAATATACAAATTAGATTAATTTTTTTAATCTAAAATTTGATTTTTTTTATTAAAGCAGCTTTAATAATGATGTAATGAATGTGAAATGTTTATATAATTTCTCTGAAAATGTAATACAGATTTTCATATTGTTTCTCACATGATAACCCTAACTTTTGGTGCACACTTCTGGTAGAGGTAATTGCACTCATTATTAAAATTTTCATCATGGATTCCCAAAAACACCAATTCATTTCAAAGCCAAAACTCAAGTACAAAGCAAGGCTAGTGATGAGTACTAAAAATTTAAATAACTTAGAAACAGGATTCTTAAATTGAATAATTAATTAATCAATAAATCTTAATAATATTATTCATTATTTAGAGTTAAGTCAAATAATTGATAACTTGTATTTGATTTTTTATAAGTTAAGATAACTTATGATTGGTACATGTAAAAGATTCAATTTAATGAAGATGTGTCAAGCCCAACCTCGAGTCCATGGTAGTGTGCTAAGCTTAGCCACGCAGGAGTTTAAATCACTTGTGGCTTATAATTTTTTTGTTAGATAAAATGAATGAAATATAACTTATAATACAATTTAAAATATTATAATGAGAAAGTTGCTATCCAGTTTTTTTTCTCTACAAAAAGACAAAACTCATGAGCTATAAATAAACCATAAGACTTTCAAAATAAAGGTTCACAATCTTTATTCTCTATTGCATATATATTTTCAAAGCATTCATCTCTAGAATATTATTGTATTTTCTTTCTCTAAAAAATACTAATTTAAATATTGAAGAATCCCTACCTCTATTAAAGAAGATTTTTCGTACAAAAAAATCAAATACAAGTTATTAATTATTTTGACTAAATAAATAAATAAAATTATTTGGACGAATTGAATCACTTATTATCTAACCCAAAAATCCTATTCCTAGGATATTTAAATTTTTGGTACTTCATGAAATACAATGCCCCGAAGTCCTGCACTCTAATAGACCGCAAACTCATCGTCTCATCCGCAATTTATCATGTACAAAAATATACTGCAGCTTTTACGATAGCCTAGCACAGGGCACAAATAACAAAATATATGCAGCATTCATGAACGAACTTTAATGCTGACTCTTCAGCAATGTCCTCAGACCAAGAGATTGAAATTCCCCCCCTTTTCATAATCAATTGGCTCAAATGGAAAATTACATAAGCTTCCTTTACCATTGGTATGGAGTAGAACATTTACAGCAGCTTTCGTTGCCGTTTTCTCTAGAATTTATATGTGCCAAGCAGATTCGAATAGTGCTAAAATTGGATCTTCCTTGCTGATGCTTGTCAGCTTTTTATTTGCCGGCAAACTGATTAGATTACCTTCGATGACTGCAGTATTATCCCCTCCTTCTCCAGCTGCTTCCTTGCTAGCCCTCGCTTCTTCTGTCTCCTCCTCAGCAATACATTCTTTCTGTTTCATGCTCTCATTTGTCTCACCTTCAGTGCTAGTTTCTTCACCGCTAACAGTGGATTGGATCATCTGCTCTGTGCTACTAGTTTCTTCACTGCTAATTACAGTGGATTGGATCATCTGCTTTGTGCTCTCCTCTGAGTTCTGTATGCTTTCTCCTGTCCCCTTCTCTAGTGCATCCTTATTTGTGGATTTCACAACTTTTTCCAGTGCATCCTTGTATGTGCATCTCACAACTTTCGGACTACCTGTCTGAGATTCCGATCCTGATGTTGCAGATATGGGACAGAAACATACCTTTGTTTCATTTCCATCGTGATTTGGGAACTCTATTGCGTTACTATCTTCTTCTTCAACAATTGTCTGTTCAATACTGTTGTTGTTACAGTTTATATCGACCACGATCTCCTTTTCTTTTGTAGTTTCTGATCCCCAATGAGTCAGGATAGATAACCAAAAGTTCAGCCAACAGATAGCACATGACAGCGCCCAATCTAGAAATGGAATTTGGTGGATTAATATGGGAAACTTGTTAACAGCAGAATCAAATTTTGCTGGAAGGGTTTCTACAATTTGGACGAGCTTGTCAACCTTGTTGAACACATATCTTGATGGTGGGAAAATACCCTCAGCCTTTCTTTCAAGGGCTAATATTATATGATCGTCCACAAAAGAGAGGATTGCCAGGAAGAGACACTCATACCGCAGGACACATTCAAGAAGGGAAGCAAACGAAGCTAACCTGATCAACTTCTTTGTCACTAAACCTAACGGTCCATTAATTTCTTTGGCTTCTCTGTAAGCTTTTCGAGTGATTTCCATGAAAGAAACTCCACATGCATGCAACGGACGACGCCTACCACTCATTCTGCAGGTTCCTGCTGTTGATTCCTGATAAATTCAACCCAAACATGTCAAAAGGTCTGGTTTCTTAATTTCAGCAATGCCATTAGATCCAGCTAGATTTTAATAATCCAGATAAACATTTTTTGTAGGAAATATATTTCCCTTGATAGTTTCAAGAATTAGAGTTGAAAAAACCCATCAGGTACCTCCATTTTTGCAGGGAATGATAGAGAACAACAGAAACCATCTAGTTAATAATATCATCAAATTGTAGTATCCAGTTTATCACCCAGAAAAGCTTAATGCATGCATGGCTAATTATTTCTACAATCCTTATGCAAATAAGGATGAAATCACAATTGAAATTAACACTAATTAATTTACCATCAACAAGAATTCCTTGGCGAACCAACTTGCAACAACTTTAACCAATGAATAAATTGAAGTTAAAACACAAATTAAGACATTAAAAACTAATTAATTATAGAACTAATAAAACTGATGCCGAGGAAGAGAACGCTGGAAATGAGATCCGTACGTTTATTCTATAATTAGCTGGGGGTACTGCACAGTTGCTATTTATTTTAGCACCGTTCTAGGAACTTCGTATTTTAGGCCTAGAATTTAGAAACAGCTTTGAATTTTATTTATTTATTTTGAAAAAATCTCTATACTTGTTTATTTTGCAGGGGCTAAGATTTTTAGTGGCTGTGACTCGGTGACTCTTGAAGTACAAAGGGAATAAAAAAATGAAATATAATTTAATGTAAAATATCACTAATTATATATAAAACAAATTAACTATATAAGAGAATAACACACCTTAATATCCTAATTAATTTAATTATTTTCTGTTCATCATGTAAATTAGAGGGAGTAATATAAAATGAAAGTTAATAATTAAAAGGAAATAAAAAAGAATGAAGAAAAAAGCTCAGAGGTACCAAGTTTTTCTTATGATTTCTTGAAAAAAATATTAATGTAAACGAGGAAATCTTTCTCATTAAACAGCCTCAAGAAAAATAAATCTCGGAGCACAAAGGCTAGGCTCTAACAAAGGAAATACCCTACCCAAACCATCTCCTAACAAAACAGTATGAAGACCTGAAGGAGGAATTTCCCAAACAAAACTGGGAGCCTGAGAGGTCGACCCTAGCTTGGCAAGAAAGCCTGCGCATCGATTCCCTTCCCTTCCCTTCCCTCAATGTGTGAAACAAGCTACGATTTAGCAAAGAATTTATATCCTCCAACAGAGCATGACAAGGATGAAAAGGACCACTGTTACCGGAAATCAAATGAACTGCCTCAAGGGAATCAGCCTCCACCATTATGCTTGTTGTCCACCCACTGTAGCTATGGAAACCTGCAATGCACTTCCCCTCCTCATCCCCGATCAAACCACTCATTCCCGCATTATTTGGATTCCCCATATATAGAAGAACTTCAATGAAACCACAAGGAGCCTTAACGCAGGAAACCAATCTCGATCGGTTGTATGGACTCTCTCCTGCCACTTTGATCTGCAAACGCAAGACTACAAGCTGATCTATTCTAAAACTATTGTAAAATATCTGATGTCTGATGCTTTTCAGCCCAAACATGTTTGAAAAACACTTTTAAACATGATGCATACGCATTAGATAGATACAGGGGTGTAGAATATGGCCAGGTTCCAAAATAAAAAAAAAAACACTTAAGAACATAGGGGAACGAATTTATTTAAGAAATGATTTTTTATCGAGGAAGAAAAATTGAAAATGAAAAATTGTTTTATGGTAGCCTAAAAGATTTTGAAGCGGGAGTAGGGGAAAGAGTTTAGACCGTGGGAATTATATATATATATATATATATATACATATACTAAAAAAAGATTTGCTACCACTGACCGCGTCCATCAGCTGACATGAAACTGTTCTAGCTTAATTAAGATCCTTGGTTCGAGGTTTGAGAATGCAGCTACGTTAAATACTTAGTAGTGAGAGCCTGAGTAATTTCCTACGTTAAAAATTACTATTTATATAATTAATAATAAAACCCAGAAATTTTCTTTTTTTTTTTAAAAAAAAAAGACCACAAAATTATAATGTAAGTGAATATCAGCGTCCAGGCGAACCAAGAAAGATTCTTGTGAAAGAGGGAAACCAAAATACGGTTGCATTGGAAGCATGAACAGCTAAAGCATGATGACTGCGATGGTGCTGCAAAAGAAAAGGAAAGGGAGGGCATGGAATTCGATTCTGTGATTGATTCTTCGCGCACACACCACAGCACTTAAAAAAAGGACCGCTGTACCTCTCTTATCACTCATTTTCAAGTTCACTCTCCTTCTCTGGTAATCAATAACTTTATTCATTTCGTTTCTATCTAATCGAATCGAATCAACAACACGAAACCAAACCAGTGGCATGTCAAAAATGCTTTTAAAATTTTCTGCTTACTAAGTAAATAAAACAGGAGGTCTGGTCCTCTCCTGTTGGGATGCGTTTCTTTCCTACTCGCAAAATGCCGAGACCAGAAACTGCCCTCGGTAACTCTTGTATCATTCAATTTTCTACTAATCTTGTGTTTCTTTGAAGAAAAGATTAAAGGGAAACTGAGCCTTGAGGAATTAAACGAATGCTTTTTTTTAAAAAATCTTTGCTCTCAAGTTTGGTTTGAATTCTATTCTTGACTTGCGATTTATGCTTTTCTCTTGCTTAATTTGGTGGTTTCCATGCTTTCTTATTTTGGGAATTGTTTTTTTAAAACATCCTCAGAGTAGGTTTTGAATTGATATGGATTATGGCTTAGGTACACTTTGTCTTTATAATTTCTTCTATTTTGCTTGAATTCTGTAGAGCCCTTATTTTTCGCAAGGTAGAAAGCGAGTAGCTTTTTTCATTATATGTCGGGAACTCATGGAAAATGCGGACATTTTTTTTTTAAATAATTTTAAATGGTGCCAGCCTTGTATATTGGCTTTAGTTTGAATTCTTTCTTAAAGTTTTTGTTTTTATTGTTCTATTTAAGCCAATGAAGCGAGAAGGATGGTTCTTGAAGAAAGTTGACTAATAAAGTTTACAATTTGAGCTGTCTTAACGATTGTTTTTTGTTTGCTACAATATTGATGGGCTTTAGGAGACAAGAAACATGTTTTCCATGTTGGCTTTAGTTGTTAAATTTGATTAGTGATGTTTTATAGCATCTCATCATTCGCGGAAATGGCATGAATGGGTGCGAAATCAACTTAAATTCGTAAGATATGCAGTGGACAACGTAAAAATAAGCAGCATGTGTTTATCAATACACCAGTATGTCCGTCCTTTATCTTGCTCCGTGACAGATTGATGTGTTTATGTTTGATCCGTGCAGGCATACCTGGAGATGGAAGATGTTTGTTTCGGTCTGTGGTTCATGGTGCTTGCCTTAGGACTGGGAAACCATCTCCAAGTGAAAGCCTTGAGAAAGAACTAGCAGATGAGCTTAGAGATAAAGTACCAAGTGAACTTAATTTTTCTTTTTCATTCTTAGCGTTGTGTCATTGGTTGCTGCACTGTTTAATATGGTTAAGAAATGTTTTGCTTTAAGAATTGCAACTGTAGAGTATGATTTTTGCATGTATTTCCATTTACTGCATACCTCATTACAGTGTAGACTATGCCCATACCATTTTCCCAAATTTGAGGAGAGTAAAATTTGCTTTCGAATCAGCTCTCTTATTCATTTTTTATTTGTACATGTTCCGAACCCTTTTTTGTGCTTGTGTTGTTTTTATGTGCATACATCAGAACAGTTTTCTATATTATTTACACTATTAATTTCTTAGTTTCTCATTTCTGATATAGTGTTTTGGCCCTCTTACTGAAATTCTTAGGATCATTTCTGCAGGTTGCAGATGAATTTATTAAGAGGCGGAGGGAAACTGAATGGTAAATTTGCTTGAGGATCCTTGGATTTTTTTTTTATGAAATCTTGTATCATTTCGCAGTATGGTTTTGCAGAAACATCATCTAGCAGGTCTGATTATTTCAAGGTTGTTGACAAGGATAGCCAACTTTATGCACAACTAACAGCTATGCATTCAGCATGACTATTTTTTTTTTTTGGTTTATTTATTTATTTATCAATGAACCAATCTCAATGATTGGCAGTGGCCTTTTCTTTTTCTTGCCATTCAGCAATCCTGATGACTATCTACCTACTCATTCTCTAGCAACAAGTTGAAAGTTTGTGCATTGGCAGGTTTATTGAAGATGATTTTGACACTTATGTTGTCAAGATGAGACAGCCCCATGTTTGGGGAGGAGAGCCTGAGCTGCTCATGTCCTCACATGTCCTGAAGTAAGCTGCCCCGCTCCCACTCTATGAGACATTAAAAGCTAAAATTTTATGTTGTTCTACAATTTTGTAAATACGTATAATTGTAATTACATGATTTATTCATGTTCAACTAGGCAATTTACCTTTGTTTTGAATTATTAAGGCTTGGACTTAATGCCACTGAACTGAAATGTCCTTGATAAATGTTTTTGCAAGGCAGCTGTACTGCTACTTTTCACAAACTATATTTGTCATGAACTCAAAATTATAATTTATTTGCTATGTAAAGTTGAAGAATCTAATAAATGTGACCCTCTTCTTTTCAAAATCTGTTGAAATGCTTGGGATTATGTTTAGTTTTAATTTCCTACTTTTAGTTAGCCATGTTTAGTTGAAGTAGTTTAAAACATTCTCGTTTGATGTCTTACACTATTTTCTTTTCTAGGATGCCAATCACTGTATACATGCGAGATAGAAGTTCTGGTAGCCTTAAAATTATAGCTGAATATGGTCAAGAATATGGTAATGAGAATCCTGTGCGTGTCCTGTATCACGGTTATGGGCACTATGATGCATTGCCCGGTCTGATTGGTGGTGCACAATCCAAGCAGTAAGATCTCTTCCCTATTACTTTCATTTCTGACAGAATGCAAGCACTTCATCAGCATTCTCCTTAAAAGGTTTAAGATAGCTGATGTGTTTGCTTGTGAGGATATATTTTCAAAGGATTTTGTGCATCTAGGGATTGAAGGTTTAAGAAAAAGGTTCAACTTATGTGTCAATAGATTTCGAGCTTTGTTGGGATCTTTTGTAACTTAGATGTATTGTCAAATCTGGCATGCAAGGCTTATTCAGACTCAAAAACTTGTTCTTGTAGAAACTGGATTATCTAATTTGTCAATATAGATGACCACATTTTGCCTCTAATTTTGCTTCTCACCCTGACAACTTTGGTGTGCAAATTTGATAAATATTCTGCATTTCTATTCTTTGCTGAATTTTCCTCATCCTTGTAAAATTCAAAATTTCCTCATCTCTGTCAAGTTACAAACTGTTAATGCTAATGGGAATGTCTTCTGGGATTCTTGGCAGGTTCAAGAAAAGATGAAGAAATCACAAGATGGGATGTAATGCTTTCTTGTCGGAAGATTTCTCTTTGGTACTTGAAATTATCTTATTTCTTCATGGACTTGAAGTTATTCAATATGAATCTCACATACAGGAATTCGATGGGATCACAAGATGCAATTGCCCCTAATTAACTTGGCCAAATTTTCATTAAGAAAAAAATGTGATGGAAAGAATCTGATGAACTGGTTTGATAATTACGCCTGTGAACTGTGGTTTTTAACATTGCACCTTACGATTCTTCAACCTTTTCCAAGTGGTTTTTCCTCTTGGAGCTATTTTAATTCTAGTCAGGCTTATAAAAAAAGGGGATGCCTTAAAATAAGTCATAATCAAATATATCTGAATTCTTGAACATCATGTGATCAATGATTAGATTTTGCTGCGTCCCAGTAAATTGATGGTTTGATCTGTTTAATTCTTTGAGATATACGGATCAATATATTTACTGCTTCATCCTTTTGCGTTAGACTGGCGGTGAATGCTGGATTTGTGCACGGGTATGTCTACAATAACTATACAAGTTCTCAAAATAGTTCCCTTTTTTCCCTTTCTGCGGACTGGGGTGAAAAAAATCTTCTTGTATTGCATGGGATCCGCAATGCTATTGCCAAAACAAACGCCAAATGATCTGGATAAAAAAATTCTGTGAGCAAATAGCAATGCCTATTTTAATCCATCATGCATTCCTGAAGGCCATCACGACTGCCAGGCAGCAGCAATAATGGACCTGCCCCTCCCCGGCACTCTGCCTAACTTTACAAATCCCCGCCTACGATCCATCATCGCACGCTTAAAAATGGTTAGACTCAATAAATTGGAGCAGGCTTGGAACCAAAATCCCTTCGACTGCTATCAAGCTAAATTAAAACTCAGGAAAAATCCTGAAAGGTACATGCTGCTGGATGGCAGGCAGGCAGGTTTGCACATACAGTATCGTTTGGATACTCGAATTAATATTGGGTAATCGATGAATGGAAAATGATGCAAGATTTTGTTGTCGCTGATTGATATCTTTCATAAAAAAAATTCTGTGAGACTCGAATGTAGTTGAAAGTTTTTGTTCACAAGTAAATTGTCTGAGGCTTCCAACTTTTGAGATGCCAGGCTTATATCCTGTAGAAATGTGACTGGCTTGAAACTCGCACTTGTAGTGAAAACTAAAAAGATAATCAAGTAATATAATCATCGATTATTGTATGCTCCAATGAAATCAAAATACAAAATGCACGGGTGTTAAAATTAAACCAACCTACACAAAATCCATACATGTATATACATATGCATGTGAAAGAGAAATGAATAGACTATTCACCATCCTTCCATACCTCCCGGAGGAGTTGATATCTAACAACTTTCCGGCCTGCCTTTCCCTTTTGCATCCAATTCCATGCTGTAGATGTAGGAGAAACCTTGGAGTTGTCAATGATGGAAGTCATGGGTGAATCCAGCTCATCAAGCTCATCATCACTAGCGTATGACTTTCTAAGCATTGCTGATCTGCTCCTCTGCAGAGTTTGGCCTCCCACCTCTCCTATTATATTTGTTAGTGATGCTGCAGGAGGTGGTGAGTAGATTGTGGGAGCTGCAATACATGGGAAGTTTGTGATAGACTCCTCCCCAGAATCAGCAAGATCCTAAATCAAGATGAAACCAAAAAATTATCAAGTGACTTTGTTGCATGTTGAAGAAATATGAAAGCAAAAATTCTTTTCAAAAAAGTAATGGCTTTTCAGGGTGGAATAACCTCAGAATCCAAGGCCTCAAGAATCGTCTCTGGGACAGGGTCAGGGTTGAATTCGTCTGGGACAAAATTGTCAAGAACCCTATTGATTATTGGCACGCCAAATGTAGGGCATACCTTCAGGAAAATATATTTAAACAGCGAATATGGAGAAAGTCATTTCTAGAGAAGAAAAAATGTAACAAGAGGGTAGGGAGGATAGCAGGGACATATCACTGAAAATATTTAGGATTTACCTCTTTTCTAGTTGACCTATCTCCGAGCATTTCAAATGGAAGCATCATGAGATCACTCAAGGCATTCAGGAGTTGGAAAGCCTTGAAGGATGTCTCACATTCACGCCTGCTGCTATCAAGTTCATCCTTCTCTTCTGGAGAGTCATTATCATCAATACCGAATAAATCTGTGAGCCATCTGGACCAATTTCCAACCTAGTGGGATGAAGACAGAGGGCAAGATCCTTTCATCAACGAGAGCAAAAGAAACGGTTCCATTGTAACTAATACAGTTGATGTAATTCATTTAGCATCAGTAAAAGTCTTCTATGTTGCAAATATTTAGTGAATGCTTAAAGAAGTGATCTTAAATTGGAAAGGAGCATATATTTATGTAGGATGCATTTAGCAGATTTCTTACTGCTTTCACTGGCTACTAATCTGTGTGGAATACTTTTCGGAAATATGTATTTTGAACATCATCTTGATGAACATTTTGACTAATTCTCCTTGAAGGAGCACGCAAGTACACTGTTATCCAAATGAACAAGTCCAAGGGGTGAGTGATAAGATCAATTATCCAGAGTTAAATTCGTTCGACTAATTTCTCAGTGGTGAACTATGTGAAGTTTTTGTAGGAAAATAGGTTAATAGCGTTGCACACACTGAGCATGTAATCATATCGCAAAAATCAATTTCAATGAATGCATGCAGCCTGAGGCAACGATTGTGTCTACTACTCACAGCATTTTTCAATTGTGCACCAGCCCCAAAGCTTGAATTTCCAGCTGGGATTGGAAGAACCTTAGGATCACTGATTGGGTCAGAAACAGGATCTGTTGGCATCTCTTCAGCTGATTCCCGAAGTATAGCATTGAACATGGCCACATCTAGTCTACCCACCAACTGTTCCATTACCTAGAAACAGAGCTGCAAACTGTCACCTTTCTACGGTTCTACAAGAAAGCTTCCGAAAGTATCATAATGCCGAAATAAATTACATATAATATAAAATGGTCCACATATATTCAAGATGAAGAGCATGGAACTATTATTTCTTAAAAAAAGAAAAGAAAAAATGTGACTGGATATCAAGTAATTGATAGAAAATAAGATAATCAAGAGCCAGCGTGGGATCTTCTTTGTAGGAAAATGATTATTATTTCATTAAAAGGATTGGAGGCATCATGCAAATAGTACGATGGATTTATGCTCGCGAGGACAACTTGTACATGGATCCCTTGGGATGCACGAAGCCAGAAACTTTAATTCCACTGGGAAAAAAAGCAACGAATCATGTAAGATATTTCACTGTAATATATATTAACGAGATTGCTGTCTGACAATAACATACCAATCTAGACAGCACAGGCAAGCAACCACATTCATGCCCCCCAGCTCGAACCGGACAAAGCCTTTCACATGCATCCCTGAAAGCCTTCTTCCATAAATCAATAGCAAAATTGTCCTGTTCTTGATCACCCAATCCATGCCTCCTAGCATTGGTCTTCCTTGAGTGTGAGCTCTTCACAGCTGTGGACTGCATATGTGGTGTCAGAGTCTGAAATGCATAAAACAGAAACCGATGAAAGGACATTCAGTTATACTACAATCTTCATAATTGAGAACCTTAATTTCTCAGTAATGAAGAAGTAGGGACCTGCCACCAAACTGACTCGACAATTCGGGAGAAGATCCAAGCTTCGACCTTCTTTAATGCTGCTATACATGGCTGAGGTTCTGCCCACTCGTCAGAACTTTCTGTTCGATCAGTTTTCTCTACTTCACCAGGAGAGGATTCATGCCTGCCCTTTGGACCACCATTGTTAATGATGGATGGTACCGAAGCAAGCTGCAACTTCTCAACATCCTGGGTTACAATTGCTCTTAGCACAATTGAATTTGACAACCAGAAAGTTAACCTGGTGGGATGTTCAACATAACGTCCAAATAAACACAAAACTTTTGATAAATCCTGGGAAAGCTAAGGAGAATGATAACATTATTTATCAAGCGGAAAGATGAAAGATTCCTAAATGGCATCCATTCAACGGTCAAATTAAGTTATTTCACAACATACCCTGGCATGAACAATTTCCACCACTTAAAGGAACATAGACAACATAACTGGTTTGATGTCACTAGTTATCGGTGCCTCTACTATCTATTTTGTAAATCATGACCAGTATTTCCATCCATAATGGTTATTGTTAACAAAAATCAGTTGACATTAACTGGCAAGGTTTGTGCAATGAGACATTACCTTGGAACATCATTTCCACATGCTTTAGAAACCAAAATTAATCCTGAGATAATAGCTCTAGCTGAATTTGCCCTCTTGACCCGGGACCTTGCCTTGCAAGCATGAAGATAGAACCTTGAAAGGCGCCTTGCTGGAGCTAGGACCTTGTTTATAGAACTTCCATGCTCGGCAACAACTGAGTAAAGGCCAACCTCAACAGTCGCAGCTTCCATCAGTTCCTCCTCAAGCATTTCAACTTTCAACTGCAGTTCAACTTTGTTTCCAGAAAAGTTGCTTTCTGTTTGTTCTTCCCTTTTACTTGGTGTATAACTCATGTCAACTTTATTTAAATTTTCAGGAAGATCAATTTTCTTTTCCTTCTCCATTAGCTGGAACTTTTTTGTGGAGTTTCCTTGCTCAGCAAGATCATCCTCTGCAGCAGCTCCACTTAACTCTTCCTCGAGTATTTCAACTTCAGAATTTGATTCACCTTCATTGTCAGAGAAGCCTTTTCTTGATTTTTCCTTTTCACTGTGTTCATAACCCTTGGCCCCTTTATTAACATTTTCAGAAACATTAATCTTCTTTGGCTTCTCTATCAATTTTCTATTGATGAAGGGATCATCGCCTTCAGCTGAGTGAAACTGTAATTGAACAGACTTCAGGTGCTTCATTTTATCTCTACGGGTACCCTGCACTCCAATCGCTGTTCTGTTGAGTGCAAGAGTATTGCTCCTTAATTTGGCTTGCTTTTTTGACGCATCTTCAGGTAATTGACCAGGTAATTTTTCCTCCAGAGAAGGTTTCTCTACCTCTAAAATAACCGAACCCCGTTCCTTGTCATCCAGCTCATTTTTCTCTTTCCCATCCATAAGATCACCATTTAAATTATTAGTTGTAGGATTCTCTGGTCCACTTGTTTCATGTCTCCAGGCTTTTCTATCAGCACCTTGCTTAGAACGAGACTCTTCCAAGCTTACACAATTTGAGTCCTTCACCTGACTACAGTCATCTGACAACATATTAGTTTCTGCAAGATTATTTACAGGATTTAGCAGATTAGCGGGCATGTCTGTAGGCAATGAAGGAGAAGCTGCTCCATTCAGATGTTTAAATCCTTGAGATGCTGAGTTCACATCTGGGTTTGAAGGTGCTACACCTGAGGGTAATGCAGGCTCCTCATCGATCCTTCTTGTGCCACTGTTTGCTGTCCGTGATCCCTTCTGCAATTTAAGGCAACTCGTAACTAAGCTTACAAAGAATAGCAAAGCTTCATGCAGGCAAATGGTGGTTCTGGCAATATGTGAAACAGGACAGAAATACACTTTACAATTATGGATAATGTGAAAATACATGTATAGAATGAATTATAAATTGATTAACATCACCAAAAGCTACGAATAAAGATGACTCATTGAAATTGAATCCATTTCAAGCTGCATAAAGCTACCTTCAACGGTTAGAAAATGAGGATATGCCATTGGAATGAGAATGCACATGGAGCTTGATAGTGTACAATACATTATCAACAACAACAACCAAGAATAAAATGGCATTAAAGAGTACCTTGTGAGATTGACCTGGAGATCCTCCAATAGACTCTAATGCAGAAGAGGATACAGTCAGTGATGAATGTGAGGAAACATCGTCATCATCAGTGAATGAGGCAATCTCAATTTCATTGTCATTCCCTTCATTTGCCACTTCTGAAACAGTTTCACTTCCATCCTTGTCCAGTGACACTTCTTTTGACAAGGTGGACTTATCTCTGTCAAATGGCTGAATATTTACATAAAGAACTGCCGGCACCGTGCTCCTAGAAGATTTCTTGAAATTAATTGGGGCATTTATGGTTACAGCATCCATGATGATTCCATAATCTGCAAGGTTTATGACTGCAGATCCCAGGAGTTGACCTTTCATTGCCTTGTCCTTTCGAGATTCATAAAAGTTAAACTCTAAGTAGTTCTTCAGGAAACTGTCTCGAGCAGTGCCTTTTCTGGACACTTCCTTACATAAAGTAGCTGAAAGCCTAAAAGACTCGATAAATTCAACTTTCCCATCTCCAACATTAGAAGTGAAGGAACCAGAACTCTGATCACCATTTTCCCATTGAAGCAACAAGGACTGAACAGATTTAAGAGACTGTGATGGGGGCCAAGGCTTGATTTCTTGTACATGAATGGTGTAATCAACCTGCACTGAAGTACCTTTTCGGTTCTTTGATCTAAGCCCGAGAACCATTTTTTTTTTATGGAGAACACTGTTTTTTCTCTTAGCGAGTCTAATTTACATGCCTGTAAATTGATCAAACCTTATGCAACTACAATTCAACACAAAAAAGATCCAGAATTCAGCATACATACTCAAAATGTGCAGGAAAACAGAAACAGAAAATCAAAAGGCCAATTAACGTCTAATTTCAAATAATCATGCAATGCATAAGAGTGAAGTTGAATTTTTATTTTTTTTAAAAAAAAACAGAGAAAATGGCGTTGACACGAAAGGAAGGGAGAAAGGCAGAGAGAAGGTGGGTAGGTCTTAACATTACAAATTAGAATCAGAGAATATGTGATGCACTCAAAATAAAAATATACTATTCCATGTCCGCCTCCACAAATAAGAACATCTATTATAGCCAATTAATGAAGAAAAATCTCCCATTTCATTTCAAGAGAGAAAGAGAGAGTCAAAGGGAAAGAAACCAGAACAGTGCTTCAAATCTTAAGAAGAGAGTTGATTGATGAAAATGCAATATTCAACACAAGTGAGGGAAGAATGGAAAGAAAAATGAAGATGATAATAATAAATATTACTAGAAACCATTGAAAGGCAAGCAAGCAAGCATCAAGAGAGAGAGAGAGAGAGAGAGAGAGAGAGTCCGAGACAATAATAAAGACAAAACCACTCACTTCATCGAAACATTAAAGTAATATAATACTGATCATGTCTAAGTCATCATCAGATCCAGATAAAAGCAACCCAGAACAAGATCAAGACAATGCAATCAGAAAACAAGAACCAGAGTACTAAAGACCAGAGTTGTGTAACAAAATGAGCAATATATATAAACACACTCGACGTGAGGACTGACAGCGCTAGATTACCACTACCTTCCTTTCAGTACGTGAGGCTGAATGTAGAGGTTGTTGGGTGCAAAGGACCAAGAAACACAGACAAAATATATAGTAGTAGTAGCAGCAGCTGTACAAAAGAGATGATGAAAGCTAATAATAAAGTTTCTTCGTCAAAGATGGATGAGTTGAGGTTTCTTTTTCGGTAGTTAGCGAGTCAGAGTCAAATGTGAAAGTTACAGGAACCGTAGGAAAGCAGAGCTCGAAAAATCAGGGAAGGACGCATATCCAAGCAGCTGCCCAAAAAACAACCAAGCCTCGCCAACCGCGGACATCCAATGGTTAGCTCAAGCTATCTTCTCTTCCCTTGTTGGGGGCCAGCTGCTTTTCACTAGTGAAGCCCTAGAGAGCTGAGTGCACAGTGTTTGAACCAAAAAAGAAAGAAAAGAACTGGGAGATTTTTCTTCAATAATTCTCAGATACTGGAACTCTTTTAAGAAAATAAAATCATCATATGTAAATAATACCAAATCATATCTGATAGAAGTGGACGAAAGAAATGAGGGCAACATGAGTTCTTAATCTGCGCGCGCCCGTGATGGTGTTCATCGGTAGGTTGTCATCATTATACCATACAAAATATTCTCTTATCATTGGTAGCAGGTAGGTTGACGACGACGAGTCGCACATGCCATGCTGCTACTTTTAATTTTAAATTTAGAGTATGTTTGTTTTTTATTTTTTTAATAAAAAATATTTTTTTATTTTAAATTATTTTTATATTTTCAATAGTGTTAATATACTAATATTAAAAATAAATTTTAAAAAATAAAAAATTTATACACTGAATATTGTAATTTTATCTTTCACAATTTTTTTATCGGGGGCCACCTTTTTGTCACGAGTAGGGGTGAGCAAATTCGGTTTGGTTCGATTTTTATTTAAAAAACTAACCAAAATCAAATTTTGAAAAACTGAAAAATTCAAACCGAAACCGGTTCAAACCGACCGGTTTCGGTTCGGTTCGGTTTTTTAACAAAAAAACCAGAAAACATGTATTATTGTTTTTTTGGGCTTTTTAGGTTTTTTGGGCTTTCTAATGGGCTTGTAATTAATGTAAATATTATCTAATTTTGTTACAAAATTCTATAATATATTTAATATTTTTTGTCACTAAATATTCATTTATATTAAATTATTAGTGCTAATATTGGGTTTAATATGTTGCAAGTCTTTTTAATATTTGTGTTTTGGACTCCTCTCCTGCATCAAAGTTTAAATAAAACACACACACCAAATTAAAATTAAAATTACAAAGCATTGCCTTCAAAAGGGCTTAAAAAGAAACAACAAATAACATTGTCATAAAAAATAAAACACTTCATGCAAAAAATATAAATCTTCATTGTGCACATCATTCCAATCAAAAAGCACATCAAGATGACAAGAACATTGCACTTTGATTCCGTAATACCATTGACATCAAAACCTAGAAATCAAGATCTAAAATTATAACATGATAAAATAAATTAGAATATGTAAAAATAAAAAGTAGTATTTTATCATCAAAGCAACTTCTGAACTAATTATAATCTGATGCTACATGTAACTTTCCACCAAATTCTACAAAATAAAAAATTAGACATGTTAGATGATTGCAAACAATTTAATTAATAAATTACAAAATAAAAGGTGCAAGTTTCTAAAAATAAATTACTGGCTCAAGGTTTTCGTAGGTTTCAAGATCATTTATCAAGCTTCTAATATCAGTTGGAATTTAATTTATCAAGCTTCTAACATGTTAAAAACCGATAATTTATAATAGACTTAAATATACTAAAATTCAAAGAAACTATCAAACTAATAGAAACTTAAATGTCAGGCAGAAACAAAAAACAAAATGGAAAGTAATATCAGCCAAAACATCTGCCAAGCTAAGTTCACTGCCATCTGCCAAGCCTAAGTCTTAAATTCACATTTTACACCATCAAATTGTCCTTGAAATTCTGATTAAGAGTCTATTTCGAGATGCAATAGGAACAGATTTACATCTTATATTATAAAAAGCAACATATTCTTAGTCATTTCGGGAAATAGCAACAGATTTTTATAACAATACGTTCACTGTCAATCCTAAGTCTGTCCAGCAATCAAATATTGATCTCCTGGTAATTCAGTCTCCACTAGTTCTGTTACGAATCCTATATTTAGTCATTAATTAGTTTTCCAATGATAATCAGAAAAAATCAACGACTAGTGACAGAATTTTAAATATCCATTATGTTAATCAAAATTATTCACGTAATTAGTGATAGAATTAATGAAATTAATGACTAAATATAGAACACAGAATCACATTACACAGAAATAAATGAATGGCAATGCGGGGCTTTACCCAGAATACACATTAGACACTACACAGAACACACAGAAACATAATTATACAAAATACACAGAATGCACAAATAAAAATCATCCCTATGCTAATCACAGAATACACACTACACAGAACAACAGATTTATTAACGCAGAAAAAAATCAACCAAAATACACAGAATGCTCAAACTCTGGTGTTAAAAAAAAATCAACCAACAAATACACAGAATCACAAAGCATATGTTAAAAAAAAACAGAGATTGACAGAAAAAAGAAATTATACCTGGTGTGAGTTGGGACACGATTCAAGGTCGGGTGTGAAAGAGGGAGGGACTAGTTTGCTAGATTTGGACTCTGGTGTTAAAAAAAAATCAACCAACAAATACACAGAATCACAAAGCATATGTTAAAAAGAAATAAAAATAGAGATTGACAGAAAAAAAAAATCATACCTAGTGTGAGTTGGGACACGATTCAAGGTCGGGTATGAAAGAGGGAGGGACTGGTTTGCTAGATTTGGACTCTGGTGTCAAAAAAAAAATCAACCAACAAATACACAGAATCACAAAGCATATGTGAAAAAAAAAAAAAACAGAGATTGACAGAAAAAAGAAATCATACCTGGTGTGAGTTGGGACACGATTCAAGGTCGGGTGTGAAAGAGGGAGGGACTGGTTTGCTAGATTTGGACTCTGAAGGTTCGGTGTGTCGGTGTGGTGTGTGTCATGCGACTCGTGGCCGTGTGGGAAAGGGATGTGGTTGACTGGCTAGGTTGTTAGTTTTGAAAATGAAGATGGTATGGGAGAGTCGGAGAGGGATATGGTTGAAGAATCGAAGATGGATTAACTTGGTTTTGTTGCAGAGTGAGTGAAAGTGTGAATTGTGTGAGGTGCGGCCGTGAGGATTGAGAAAGCGGCTGCAAGGAGTTGCTGGAGAGTGTCTAGGGTTAATTATGTTTTAGAACGCGTTTTCCCCCCCTGTATTTATAGTACCCCTTAAACCGAACCGGTTCGGTTCGATTGGGGTTTTGCTGGTTTCAGGTTTCGAAAACCAAAACTGAACCGAATCGAAAATTTTTACAAAAAAAATAATCGATTTAATCGTTTTTCTTTTCGATTCTATTTTTTTAGTTACTTTTTTCTCAGTTTACTCAGTTTCTCAGTTTTTTTACTCATCCCTAGTCACGAGCGCTTAAAAGAACTAAAGTAAAAACGAATAGTAAAGATAAGGTACTAAAACGAAAGAAAATAAAAGGTTGGGAACAAATATATAGTTTCTTCATTAATTTTTTATACAGCGATAAAGTTGGAGCAGCGTTTCAAGTGACCCCATATTGGGCCCAGCGAAAACTTCCATTTTTTAATCTCAACGAGTTAAACGTTGCCGATTCAACAGTTTCCTTCTCGGTGTCTGCTGCTGCTGCTGCCTACAACCCATCTGAACGCATAGTCTCTGCTCACAGATTGCAAGATCCACAGGTATCGAAATCGTTTCTTCTCCTTCTTTGATCTAATCATGCAAGCCAACACCCCCGCCCCTTTCTCTCTTCTGCTTTGTTGCCGGGAAAATGTGGGTTTAGAACTTTGCTTTAATTCTCTGTCTGCTTGTTGAAGGCTGGGTATAACGCTCCCTCTCAATTCATTACATTAATTATGTTGATGGTGATAGTTGACTTTGATTTGGTATGTAACTTGGGTTACACACTTGAAGAAAAATAAACTTTTTGGAGTTGTATTTTGTGTGTTTTATTGGCTCAATCTGAGTAATTTAACTGAGTCCATTTCGCTGGTGGGTCTGTATGGAGGTTAAAACGCCTCCGGGATAAAGTTTCTGAATTTGAATGGAAATTTGCACACTAACTTTATGATATGTTCTCCACTTCCCTTTTCAGTTCTCTATCAGATGTCTGGTGAGGTGGAGAATCCTAAAGCTGGTGGAGAGGAACAGAAAGGTACTGGAGCCTCCTCTTCTGCTGATGAAATCAAGGAAACCTGGTATAGTGGCTTGCTCAAGCTAACGTCCATTTATGGCGTAGCTGCTGGATATTGCATCTCAGCATCCTTGCTCTCCATTATCAACAAGTGGGCAGTCATGAAATTCCCTTACCCTGGGGCGCTAACGGCTTTACAGTATTTCACTAGCGCCGCAGGTGTACTCGTTTGTGGGTGGTTCAGGGTTGTAGAGCATGACTCGCTTGACCTGTTGACAATGTGGCGGTTCCTACCTGCGGCTGTTATGTTCTATCTGTCACTCTTTACCAACAGTGAGCTCTTACTCCATGCTAATGTCGATACATTCATTGTCTTCCGCTCGTTAGTCCCCATCTTTGTTGCAATAGGAGAGACCTTGTTCCTACACCAGCCATGGCCATCATTGAAGACATGGTTGTCACTTGCCACCATCTTTGGTGGAAGTGTGCTATATGTGTTAACAGATTATCAGTTCACGGTCATGGCTTATAGTTGGGCTGTAGCTTACTTGGTAAGTATGACTATAGATTTTGTCTATATCAAGCATGTTGTCATGACCATTGGTTTAAATACATGGGGTCTCGTGTTGTACAACAATCTCGAGGCCCTCCTACTCTTTCCCCTGGAATTGCTCATAATGGGGGAGCTTAAGAAAATAAAGCATGAAATTTCAGATGAGTCGGATTGGCACTCTTTTGGGGTGGTTTTGCCAGTTGGTTTATCTTGTTTGTTTGGTTTAGCCATCTCTTTCTTTGGGTTTTCTTGCCGGAGAGCAATCTCTGCTACAGGGTATACTGTTCTTGGTGTGGTGAACAAGTTGTTGACGGTTGTAATCAATCTGGTTGTTTGGGACAAGCATTCAACATTCATTGGGACAGTGGGTCTTCTTATTTGTATGCTAGGTGGCATTATGTATCAACAGTCCACAAGCAAGCCCAAGGCTGTGCCTGAAGTAAAAGCAGAGCAAACTGATGAAGAACAACAGAAGCTACTAGAAATGCAAAGCAACAATAATGAGAAGGAAGTTACTCAGTCACATCAGGGTAAATGAGATAGATGTTTCGTTGTTATTCGAATAGTAACAACATAGAAAGCACCCTATCTGTAGAATTTAACCTGGAAAAACAGATTGGGTGGTATGCTTCATTCTTGTTAGAATACCTCCAGTTATCCAAATAGTCACAGCAGTAGTGTTCTGAAAGTCCAGATTCCTGCCACCGCCTGAAATTCATCCGATGAAGTATGCACAGTTATATTGATTGGTGAGCATGAATATATTTTTTACTCCATTCTTTTGCAAATGTTAGTGCTTTTGTCAAAGCTGCCGGGTCCTGGCATCTGCCTCCACCAGCATTACGATTGGCTGAAGGCGTCATTACCTGTATTTCTTGTCTTGTATTTAATAATAACCTCACTTCAAGCCCCTTTTTGCTTTTAAAAAACAAACCTTAGGCCTTTAATGGCAAATATCCGAATTCAGTATTCAAACCTGCACGCTCGCATACTCTTAAAAAAAAATGAACAAAGAAATAAACAAATAAATGGTTCCTAACTGAAACAGAAAACTAAAACAACTATCCAAGGCAATAAATAAGTTCCAAGAACTCAAAACACCGAGAAATAGAGAACCGGCTCAACTTTCTCTTATTCAAGGACCTCGTGATCATTTCCCTTCTGTAATGCTCGAGCACATCTTCCCTGTGTATCGAATCTCTGACGTCCAGATAATCATCTGTGCCGTAAAATATATCCCCGACCATATCACATTTTGAATAGTAGTAGTTGCGAGGAATCCTGCTAGGACTGTTGATTTGTTCCACAAAAGAACAAGATGACAAATAAATATTAGAACATGGAATCAGGGCTTCACCGCCTCCTCTGCCGCAATCACCACCATTGTTGACACAGCTTGGAACTCTTCTGGCCATCGATGAAACTGCCTGGAAGAGAGACAGCTAAATAAAGAAAAGAGAGAATAATGAGAAGAAATAAATGAAAGCAAATAAGTTCACCAAAAAGATGTTTGAGTTTGTGAGTAATGAGCTCTTTATTTTGGTATATAAAGAAGTCCACTCGTTCTTCAATATATGTTTAAACTTATCAACAGCAGCAACAGGTCTCTGTTTACACTCTCAATTTTATTTATTTATTTATTTATTTATTTTAAAATATATATATATATTAAAATAGGTTTTTCATTCTAATTAATTTTGATATAATACATAAAAAATCCTACCCAAAAAACATCCCAATACATCCTAATACTGAATCTTCGCGTGTTTTTTTTTCCTGTTTCTTTTAATGGGTGCTTGGATGGAGGGATTTCTAAGGGCTGGACAACGTGAGGTGGCAGACATGCTGCCTGGAGGATTTTAGCAGAATTATTTCAAAGATTTGAATAACATGAATCCATGGATATTATCAACTTACATGGAATAATGGGGTGTCCAATTGTGTCCTAGCAAGCACAATAACAAAAAAAAATCACATAAACCCTAATTTGCGATTTAAGATGTCTACAGTTACTTAAATAAATTCAAAAACCAACATAGGAAACATAAAAATAAAGAAAAAAATAAAAATCCTAAGTAAATTAGGAAAAAAAACTATTAAACATAATATTTAATTTCCTAAACTAAATAGGAAAAAAAAAAAACTAAGCCTTGAAAATCCTCCTGCTGCATCATCTTCCCTCTTTATTGATGATTCTTTCCTTGTGCTTAGTGTCGAGCACTACCCAGAATTCTGTAATTTCAAGTGAAATGTTTAAGAAAACATCAGGAACTTCGTAAATCAATTGGTTTCTAGTGTTTCTGGTGTGGCTTTGTTGCCCAGGGGCGCTGCATCATTGCAATCACAAACTGAACAAATTCCATGGTATTTTTAAAGACAAAGGGCTCATTTAGATGATGAATGAACAGAGGTCCCTCATTCAAGCTTAGCACATGCTTGAATGAACTGTTCATAATTTTGTATTGCAACAACTTTAGCATTCCCAAACAAGCAGTCTGTTGTTCACAAATCACCTTTAAAGCTGCAGCGAACAGCCTCCATTTGAAATCTGTTCTCCTTGACTTATCATAAAATGAAACTACAAATTATTGACAACATTCTCCAGAAGTGTCCAAAGACATGTTAAAAGCACATCAATGAATGACGAGTTATCCTTCCCAGACATGTTAAAGCTAACAGGACTGCTGGTGCCCGAGGTCAACTAACCAGCAACCACCCACACTGTACGGTAGTTTCTTCATTTATATCAAGACGTTCATGAATAAAGCATTTCCTGCACAGAAGAAAGAAAAGTCATTTTTGCTCAGGTAAAAAACCTTGGAAATTCATAGAAAACAAGTCAGTATCTAAATACATTCTCCACCTCTCAAAAAGGTGTGCACGTTCGTTGTAATGTCTGAGTATACTCGATGTTGCTAGAGATTTTCACCTGTCAGACTACGCAGCACTATCATTATGCTGTCTTGTGTTTAAGAAAGACTTGTGCTTTGGTTAAAAGAGCGGAAAGGAAGCCTTCTGGGAAAGTTCAAAATGCCTCCGGAAGTTAAAAACAGAAACACTGATTATATCTTTCACGTTGCTAGAAAGGAAAAAATTGAAGGCAAAAAAAATGTATCAAGATCCTTATGTTTAAGGGCATTCTTCCTACAGAGTTGTAAGCAAATGTCAAGATTTGTAATGGTTAGAGGGAATTCAGGATAGTAAAAAACCCTCCAATCCTCTTAAAAAAGGTTCAGTAGAGATTGAATAGTTTATTCCTCTCTTCCCCCCAACCCCTGTCCCCCCCCAAAAAAAAAAACCTCCTATACATAGTGCAAAGAGGCTGTTTAGAAAAAATTTCATTCGCTTCTGGCATGCCTTCCCTGTTTCTGATGTTCTTCAAGAATAAAAACAGACACAACACTGTCAAAACAGGGAAACAAGAGAACCAATGCAGTGATTATTCCACCTTCCAAAATGCCTGCCACAAATCAAGCTTCTTTTTCTTTTTTCTTTTTTCTATTGGTGGGAAATTACTGCCTAATTTGAATAAACAGGGGACATTGACCCTCAATCTGCCCAGGCTTTACAAGCTTTTATCCAGGACACTTCTAATTCTGAAACAATAATCACAACCACCCATGTATATTAATGAACCAATAGGAAATCATTGTATATTTTCTTTTTAATGTCTACTTAAGAACAATAAGATGCAAGTAGAAACCGGCATAAAATTCTTAAGCAGCAGCCTCCAGCAATTCCCTCTCTGCACGCTCCTTAATCCTTCTCTCAAGCTCTGGCCTAAAATGCCTTATGAGACCCTGCACAGGCCAAGCCGCAGCATCACCCAAGGCGCAGATAGTGTGGCCTTCAATCTGTTTGGTCACCTCCTGGAGCATATCTATCTCTTCCAACTTTGCATTCCCAACCTTCAACCTTTCCATAATCATCCAAAGCCATCTTGTTCCCTCCCTGCATGGGGTGCACTGTCCACAGCTCTCATGCTTGTAGAAGTAAGACAGCCTTGCAATTGCATCCACAAAATCAGTAGATATCCATCACAATCACTGCTGCAGTACCCCATCCTGACATGACAGCCCTTAGTGCATCATAGGCCATAAGCACATCATCACATGTGCTTGGGGAGCAGTGGGACAGAAGAACTGCCTGGTATTACAGCAAGTAAATTGTCCCATCCACCTTGAACACCTCCACAGTGCCTCTCTATTAACTCCTTCAGTGGAATGCTCATCTCCTCTTCAACAGTGCAAGGCTTGTCCACATGACCTGACACACAAAATAACTTGGTCCCAGAGTTGTACATCGGCCCAAACTTGCAAACCACTCTGGACCATGCCTTAAAATGGTGGGAGAGACAGCCACAGTTTCTACATTTGTAACAGTGGGGGGGCAGCCATACAGCCCAGCATTAGCCTGGGAAAGGAGGCTTCAATCTTGGTTTCCCTTGTTTTCCTTCAAGGCTTTCCAAAAGCGCTGTCTCTTCACCACAAATGTAAGCACCAGCGCCTAAGTGAATATGGACATCAAAATCATAACCAGATCCACACGCATTCTTGCCCAACAGCCCTGCTTCATAAGCTTCTTTTCTGGCTCTTTCCAGGTTTATTCATTCATTCACATATCCACCCCTAATGTAGATATATGCAGCCGAAGCTCTCATTCCTACCCCAGCAATCAAGCAGCCCTCTAAGAGCTTGTGTGGATCATGCCGCATGATTTCCCTGTCTTTGCAGGTCCCAGGTTCACTTTCATCGGCATTGACAACAAGATATGAAGGGCAACCGTCTGTTGTTTTTGGCATAAATGACCATTTGAGGCCAGATGGGAAACCAGCACCACCGCGTCCTCGGAGGCCAGACTTCTTAACTTCATTAACAATCCAGTCAGAACCCTTGAGCACCAAGTCTTTAGTTCTATACCAGTCACCCCGTTTCATGGCACCTTTGAGGAAAGGGTCATGCAATCCGTACAAATTGGTAAAAATTCGGTCCTCATCTTTGAGACCTCCAAAATGGGTTTTCTCTGGAGGTGGCGGAGGCTGAGGAGTACCAGCATTTGATGCAGCTTGGTTACTAAATAATCTGAAACCAACTCCCAACCTCTCTCTTTGACGCTGCACCAAAGCTGCTCTTTGCAAGGAAAAAATACCCCTAATGGGCGCCTATGCAAGAAAACCAAAAATCAGCATATGCCGTAACATTATGAATTTCATATGTTAATTCAAATGCCTAATGTAACATCCACATCCACTACATGTTTTCTTAAGAACTCATCACAACAAAACAAACATAGAACTTGCATAACCATACTGATAGCACGAATACTAACAAGTACAGCTGAAACCCATCAATAAAATGTGACTCACCAGTCCACGAATAGAACTCAAATATACCACCAAGCCCGCGCCCATGCCTACTCCAGAACAACAGCAAAGAAAACTCATTAACAACCAAAAACAACAGTCCACCACAAACACAAGCAAATTCTAACTTCCAAAACAGATTACAGATTAGGCTCTGTTTTAACACTAAAACCTAAGTCAAACACGTTGATTAAGCTAAACTAATTAAAGCTTCTGAAAAAACCTGGATCTAACACAAAGAATTGTTTAATGATCGTTCATATACTGTACTAAAACATGATTATCTACAAGAACTAAAAAAAATCATGAAGATTAAGCGATACCCTAAGACAGTGATAAATGAATTTAAGAAAAGAAAAAAGGCATCCAAGAGGGCAATACCATAGCAAGAAATGTAGCAGGCGAGCTTTGATGATTCAAGAGAATCGGCTACAACAAATCCAGATGAGAAATGAATTATTAAGAATATATGGAAACCATATTGTCACTGAGTATGCAAGATGGACGGCAATGATTTCTGATCTTAACGGGAATGCCCGTGGTGACTACGGGTAACACGTTGCAGAGACACCCGACTGCTGTTATTGTGATTCTCACGGTGTTTTTTTTAACGTGTAAAATATATTAAAGTAGTATTTTTTTATAATTATTTTATTTTTAATATTAGTAAATTAATATTACAAAAAAAGTTAAAAATTAATTTGAAAAATATTTTGATATTTTTTTATTTTTTAAAAAAAGCAATTAAGCTACCATAAATAAGTATACCAGTATTTTAAATTGTACTCATAATTATTTTTAAAAAATATTTTTTATTTGAAAATATATTAAAATAATATTTTTTCAAAATCAACACATTAAAACAATTTAAAATTATTAAAAATTAATTTAAAATTAAAAACATTAAAAACATTTTTTTAATACAAAAATAAACACAAGTAATTCTGAAAATCAGCGATTCTAATTCATGGATTCTTTTTAGGCTGCCTTACGTTCAGAATTCAGCCTGGATCATCAGCTCGAGTTGTTTTTCGGAGCATAAGCCCAAGCCCAGTTACGCTTGAGAAATGATACACTGACCACGCCTATTCCTTCCACTAGAGCATACAGGTGCATTTTGGTCCTAAACTTTTATAATTACACAAACGAGTCCTTGAATAAATAAGAAATCTTACCATTTTATTATGTTTATCCCTTCCAACATCCATGGAATTACATAGACAAAACTATGCAAGGAAGAGGTGCTTTGGGGAAGATAGCTTCAATCGATGCTCGGCTTACTTGTCTACGCTACACCCAACTTAATGCTCTCAAAACAGGTTCACCATGGGAGTTCTATTAAATAATTCATAAATCATTAGAGTGGGTTTATAATTGTAGTAGTTGTAGTGATTTAAAATATTTTTTTATTTAGAAACGTATTAAAATAAAATATTTTAATTTTTAAAATTTATTTTTGACATCAGCACATCAAAATAATAAGAAAATATATATAAAAAATCATTTTAAACAAAAAAAATAAAATTTAAAAAAACACAATTTACAATACTAAAAATTAAACTCCTTCACATAGAAATAAAACTAAAAATAAAAATAAAAAAGTCTTCCACACTATGAAGTATGAACAGATGAAGATTGAATGTTCCTAAACTATGTCGTGTAACATGAACTCACTGCCACGTCACTTCCATACATTCGCAATGTACGGGTCATCCCTGTACATGCGTAAACGTTAAAAGACATCTGTACAAATTGTGGTGGATCTGGCGGTGGAGCTTGGCAATTGGCCGTTTTAAGCTTCCTTGCCTGTGTTATCGTGCTACTTTAATCAGGGGATCCAGGGCCGATTAAAATATTTTCCCTAACCTAATTATTTTTCCAAGCATGCTTGGTGATAAGGATTGAAAATAACAACGGATCTCGTCATGCCATACCAACTTGCTTAATAAAACAACTAGGAGGACGTCCATTGATGTCGAAATCAGAAAAATAAAAAATTAAAAAAATTAAGGGATATAAATTAATTAATAAAATTCTAGATTTGCTTTTTAAAAATCATTAGATCGAGTGTTACAAATTTTAAGACCACTAAAAATTTATATGATCATTAACTTCATGGTTTGTGAGATTAGTTGAGATATACATAAGTTAACTCGAACATTACTGTTAATAAAAAAAATCTAAATTTTTTTTTTTAAAATAAAAATATTTTACCTAAAAAATGGGTTAAAAGAATGTATAAAATTGATAGTTATTTTTCAAAACTAATCCTTCTTAACATAAATTTGCAAAAATAAGAGAAGAATTTCATTTTGGAAAATAAAATTAGACTCGTAATTAGCAAGTCACAATATAATTAGTCTTAAATCCATTTTTTTTCATATAGTACAATTTTGAATATATTAAAGGTATACATGTTTACATGGTGTTTTTTTTTAAAATTTGATTGTTTTAAATTATTTTTAAATTGTTTTAATGTGATAAGATAAAAAATAAATTTTATAAAATAAAAAAATATTATTTTAATTTATATTTAAATAAAAACACTTTAAAAAATAATATTAATGTTAATTGATAAATATTTTTTATAAAAATTATTTTAAAAACAATTTTTTTTTATCACAAATGAAAGGAAAATACGTAACGAGTAATTACTGTACATTCCAATAAAAAAGTCTCGCGGGATTCAAGCGAGAAGCGACAAACACCATTTTCAACGTAAAGCATGGCAAGGTACAGCGCATACACTTAGCAGCAGGAGTTCGTCACTCCACAAAACTCCCTCATCCTTTCTGTATCTTTCATCATCTTCACAGCAACGATTCCCACTCCCAGCCGATAAGAAAGAAAGCAAGAAAGAAGGTCTCTTCTCTCTCGATCTATATTAGCTTCCCTGATTTTCACTCTGAAATAAATTTTTTTTTTGTGAGATTGGATTGGACTGACTTGGAATTTTGATAAAAATATTAAGAGGGAGAAATGAAACTGACACCAAGAGAGGTGGATAAGCTAGGACTCCACAATGCTGGATTTCTCGCACAGAAACGCCTTGCTCGAGGCCGCAAGCTTAATTATACCGAGGCCGTCGCTCTTATTGCCTCTCAGGTAATTTACCTTTCTTCCTTTTCTTTTTGTGTCCAGTTCTAGCACAATAGCACTGATTCTACGTTTTTATGAATGGAGAATAATTTTAACACCCGTCCCCCCCCCCCCTTTATTTAATAAAAAAATAGTGTTATTTATATTTTGAATTCATTTATTTGCTATAATTTATAAGAAAAATAGAGGTGCCTAACGCCTATGGTTTTCTTCTTTATAGATTTTGGAATTTGTTCGCGATGGTGACAAGAGTGTAGCTGAATTGATGGACATTGGGAAACAGATACTTGGAAGGTAGGTATGATAATGATAATGATAATTATCTTAATTAATATTTGTTCTAGTTAGTTAATATTTCTTTGATGGAGTTGCAGATGAGATGTCTCGTTAAGACACATGCTCCTCCTGTCTGTAATATTAGTAGACATATAGGATTTCTCCATAGCAGTTAGTTACCTGTGATTCTCACTAATGAGCCGTGGAGTGGAACTTTTTATGAGATCTTGTTTGTTTTCTGAGTTTATTTGTAATTTGGCTTTCTGTTGAGATGCTGTTTTTTTTATTAATTAATATTGAATCTGTGTATTGGAATTTGTTAATTTATAGGGTCTGATTTGTCTATCTTTAATAACAGGAGACAAGTTCTTCCAGCAGTTCCACATCTTCTCGATACTGTACAGGTATTAAGAAGCTTCATTAAGTTATAAACAGCTTTGAAGTCATGCTTTATGAACTTTATCAGTTATCACACTATACATCAATCCAAATTCTCTAATGCGGATAGCTACTTTGTGCCTCAATGAATTATGAAAGAAGATGAGGATTTACTGTTTCTTGTTTGCAAGTATGAGTATGAGTGATGCATCAGCACAAACAAACAGGAAAGGGATAAGAGGATCAAGGGTATAAAAAATACTGTGTACTGTAGTTTGAAAGTGGAAACCTGGCAGATATTCTGCTTATGTATTGATGTCTACTTGATGAAAAGATGATGCCAGAATATATGGTGTCAGATCTTTTATCAAACTTATCAACTTGATTATTCATCATAATCTTCCATAAACTACCTTATTAAGTAAAACTAACTGTAGGTTGAAGGGACATTTCCTGACGGGACCAAGTTAATCACTGTACATAATGCGATTGCTAGTGAAAATGGGAATCTGGAGCTAGCTTTACAGGGTTCTTTTCTTCCAGGTAAGGGCTTACCTTGGGGATGTCCCATTGTTTGAAATACTTTATTAATGAACCTGATCTGAGAATCGGAGCTTCTAGTGAAGCTGCTCTGTTTTACCTTTATACTTAATGAAGGTTCAACTTCAAAATAAGCATTATACAAAACCCAAGATTTTTTCTGAATGAAAGTATTTGTACCCTTAATGTTTCTGTTGTTGCTCGCTGATAAATGTTCACAGTATGTTGTTGTCTTCTCTCTGTTTATTTTTTATTTGTTTTATTTACAATGCATTTTTTCCTTTTTACTTTTTTTTATTTATCTTGTAAGAAACTGGTTATAAAAAATTATTCTCGTTCCATGTTCTAAAGCCACAAGTTTTTTTCTTGAGAAGATCATTGTGCATATTTGAGGAGTGACTTGGGAAATATGAGAAGATAGGTACTATTGCATTATGGTCTCGGGTTGGTTGGTGCATTAGAGAACTTAGAATCAAATTATTTTTAACTTGACAGAAAATTTCACCTGCATATCCCGCTTCTCATCATCCCCGCATTTTACACTCTTCAATCTTCCATGATGTAGTTTGTACTTGAAATGCTCTATTATGATCCTAGCTTTCCGTGCACACTAGTGTGGTATTACGTGAAGGCTAGTTTGTACAAACTTGTATGCAATTTAGTTTCTAATTAACTTGATGGAGGGAAATTATTCTGCAGTTCCTTCTCTCGACAAATTTCCTGCAATAGAAGATAATGAAATTCCTGGTGCAATAATCTTTGGAGACGGGAATGTCATAATTAATTCTGGAAGGAAAGCAGTAACCCTCAAAGTCATTAACACTGGAGACAGGCCAATTCAGGTGCTCTTGCTATGTGCTATTACAGTCGTCTCTTCCCAGGATGCCCAGCCTCTGTGTGACAATAAATTAAGCAACTGCGTTGATGTCTTTTCATTATTATGTTTGTCAATGATACACCATTGTTTCAGGTAGGCAGCCACTATCATTTTATCGAGACAAATCGGAGTTTACTTTTTGATCGAAGAAAAGCACATGGCATGCGCTTGAACATCCCAGCTGGGACAGCCATACGATTTGAGGTTGAAATTTGTAACTCTTACTGAATTTATCACCTTTTCTTGCTTCAGTTATTTAATTTCAGTGAAAGCATTTTTCTATATATCTTCCTGTTACATTTAGTTTTCTTACAGAAATTGTAAAATGTGGCATATTCTTGAATGCTAAGAAATCTTGGGTGCTGGACTGCTGGTAAATTACTCAACTTCAAAGTATTCTCTGCATGGTGATTTGAAATGTTAATGTGTTGAAAATTGTGGGTAGGAGTTAAATGATGCATGATTAGGAGAACCCATCCAGCAATTGAAAGTTCCTGGCATAAAATATGACAAGATAGTAAAGATTTTGATAGCATACTTGTAGATTATTATTCCAAGGAGCAAGTTGATATTAAGAGATATCCCAGGGTATTAGGAGAGAAGTTAAAATAACCTCTCTCTATCTCTTGTTTTGGTTGAAATCTTGTGGTATAAAGTTGTTTCCTAACTTGGTATCATCTACTGTAGTCTTATCTATTTCGAAATCAATCCTGTCGTTGCATTTTCTGTGATGTACTAAAGGTTTTTCTACTTTGCCAGCCAGGGGAAAGTAAAAGTGTAGTGCTTGTAAGCATTGGAGGTAAACAGGTGATCAAAGGTGGAAATGGCATTATTGATGGGCCTGTTGATCATGAAAACTGGACCAATATCATGGGAAACATAAGGAGGAGAGAATTTGGGAATCGAGAAGAAGAAAATGCTAGGTTTAGAATTTCTTGCCTAGCAATTCAGCTGCTTGTTGCTTCCATTCTGTGTTGTCAAATGGATTTATTGATTACCCTAGTCAGCCACACTGATTAGAGATAGTGAAGATGCCTGACTTTTTTGCAGTGAAGGTGTAATTGGAGAAGGTTCTGCATTCAACAATACAATTTCTCGCGAGGCTTATGCTAACATGTATGGCCCTACTGCTGGTGACAAAATTCGTCTTGGTGATACCAACCTGTATGCTGAAATTGAAAGAGATTTTGCTTTTTATGGTGATGAATGTGTCTTTGGAGGTGGAAAAGTTATAAGGGATGGAATGGGTCAGTCATGCGGACATCAACCAGCTGACTCACTTGATACCGTTATAACAAATGCTGTGGTCATTGATTATAGTGGAATTTACAAGGCAGATATTGGTATTAAGGATTATCTTATTCATGCTATTGGAAAATCAGGAAATCCAGATGTCATGAATGTTCCCTCTGATATGACCATTGGGGTAAGCTCCATCTTGTGATGTCAAAGATAATCAGAATTCCTGATATCAGCCATGTCAATGACTCATTTGCTCCACCTGTTTCTTATTTGTCTCTTATAATTGGTTTAACACTGGGGTTATTTACAATTAGGTTAACACCGAGGTTATTGCGGGGGAAGGAATGATTGTAACTGCAGGGGGCATAGACTGTCATGTGCACTTCATATGCCCTCAACTCGCATTTGAGGCGATATCAAGTGGTGAGCTATATAACGAGAAATACTTCAGCAGGAAACTGCACGTGTAACACACACAACACATTATATTCTTGTGTAGACGAGATAGGATAGAAAATAATTAATAATCATGTTATTTACTGGATTTCCACTTAAGCATGTGCCTTCCTGTGCATCAGTAAACATTATTGCATTTATATTATGCCTGGCATTTTAGAAAGCTCCTGTGATTGCTCCCAGTCATCCTCGGGTGCCATGATAAAAGTGTTAAGCTACCCAATGCCAGATGCAAGTGCAACTGTGGGAATATGAGCCTTGAGATGGTCTGAGGAGTTGGTTATATCCTTGAACCTAAACATGAAAATTCCCTGTTTACCCCCTGCTATTCCTGTCTTCTCTATTTGGAAAATATAAATTAAGAAAATATGCTATGGTGGACAAGTAGATTCATGGATGTAGGTTCAAATAAAAGCATATTCAGGATCATTTTTGAAAATTATCTTGCACACATTTTCTGTATTCTAGCTTAAAATGAACATCTGGACTGTTGATATCTAGAAATCTTATTTGTCATCTTTTTCTCTGAATAACTTGAGTAAACCTGTATTGCATTAGATGATGAAAACTGAAATGAACATCCTCGGGGTACATATAATAGATATCTCATTCCACAACTTCAAAATATATGTAGGCATTACAACACTTGTGGGAGGTGGAACAGGACCTGCTGATGGGACACGTGCAACGACATGTACTCCTGCTCCTTCACATATGAAATTAATGCTGCAGTCTACTGATGACCTGCCTCTAAACTTTGGCTTCACTGGAAAAGTATGTTCAGATTTTTTATTCTTTTTTACCTCCATATTTTCTTCTCTGTATTGAACACATCTGAAGGATAGGAATCTCATTTTACAACTTCCCTAGTAGTATGAAAAATTGTTGCGATCCCTGAAAAGACTGTTACCTATTTTTCTGCTTCCAGTGATCACATTTATTTAATTTAGGGTAATGCTGCCAAACCTGAGGAGCTACATAAAATCATCAGGGCTGGAGCAATGGGACTGAAGCTTCACGAGGACTGGGGAACTACTCCTGCTGCAATAGACAATTGTTTGACTGTTGCAGATGAATATGACGTTCAGGTCACTTTCTTGAAAGGAAAAATCAGGGAAACTCTCATGTGTTATGTATTTAAACCAGAATTCTTTTTTTATATTGCATTTTGGCAGGCCAATATCCATACTGATACCTTGAATGAATCTGGATTCGTGGAAGATACTATTGCTGCATTTAAAGGAAGAACTATCCATACTTATCATAGGTAGATATTGAATCTCTGATTATTTTTCAATTTACAGGTTCTAGTGTGACTTAAATAACAATTTCTAAAGGAACAAAAAAAGGAAAACAGTTGTATCTATTTTCTGTGATGTCCTTTCCTGTCAACTAATGACGGTAGTTTTCTAACGAGACGTGAACTAAAAAGATCTTGATTAGCGAAGTTCTTGGTGGCTGTCCCGTATTCACTTAAATCCTGTTAATGGTATGACATTAACCATGGTCAGAGATCTCTACCTCTCTGATGATGTACTTAACATCTTTGCTTTTGAATACTTAGCTATTGGCATCACATTAACTGCAGTTGCAGTACTTTTTCCTTTTCATGGTAGCACCTAATATCTCTTTCTTTGCATGTTTTCAATCTCTTACTTTTTTGTCTCTGTTCTTCATGAACCTCAAGTTGTGATCAAATAGCTTTTTCCACTTACTAAAGTATTACTAGCCTATTATAACTGTTTTACCTCTGAGTACAATATTCATGTGAACTTTTACCCTTTTATTAATTATTCCACTTTCTGCTCTTTGATGTTTATTTTGATTATTTTTGGACAGTGAAGGTGCAGGTGGTGGTCATGCTCCAGATATTATCAAAGTATGTGGTGTAAAAAATGTCCTGCCCTCATCAACGAACCCCACACGGCCATATACTTCCAATACTATAGATGAGCATCTAGATATGCTGGTATGATGGGATGCTGAATCTAAGCATGTAGAATCTATACAGGTGTTTCGTTCTCATTTTGTATTGGATGATGCAGATGGTCTGCCATCACCTTGATAAAAACATTCCAGAAGATGTAGCTTTTGCCGAATCAAGAATAAGGGCTGAAACAATTGCTGCAGAAGACATATTACATGATATGGGAGCGATTAGCATTATATCTTCCGATTCACAGGCCATGGGCCGCATTGGAGAGGTTCATCAATTTCTTGTTTTGATTAATGAGCACTTTTTTTTTTCAATCATTCTGCTTCATATCTTTCTTTGACAACCATTATTGTTTCCTTGCCATTGCTAGCTTGACTTGATCATATGGGCTTTGCAAGCTTAAAGGAAACCTACTCTAGCATTTTGACAGATATGGTTTTTTACACAACACAGGCATACCTGGATATTGACTAGGTTTAGTTGTGATAGAATTAAGGATAATGAAAATTTGTAGTCAGAATGATATGTGCATAGAAAGAAGAAAAATAAAAAGAATTGGCATGCATGGCTTCCTGACAAAATTATCTAGCTATAAACTATCGTGCCAGTAAACCCAGCATGTTGAAATAAACTAAAAGGACAAAATACCTTTAAAAGTTGATGGCTACAGTAACATCCTACTGTGGCATGGACCTTATCTGCTATCTTGATTTGCTACAATATTGTTGGGTTAAAATTGGACTCATTACGCAATAAGCTACTGACACGACATCTTATAATGAATCACTAACAAAATATATATTCTTTAGATAATTTACAAGGCTTCCAAAAATGGAACACAAAAGTCCAGTTTTCATGCTAGCTATTTTTGCATCAGATATGCTCATGTGGGAGAATCACAAGTCTTTGTTTTTCTTCTTCTTCTTTGATCTGGCTATGGATGTGCTTGCTATACTAGTGATCAATTTGCAATTCCTCAACTGCACTATCCATTGAATTTTTCAAAGCTGTTGTTTCTTTAACCTCTGACACACTAGCAGGTAGCATATTTCTTGTTTGTATTCCTAAATTATGGCTCTGCATCCTTAATAACTGTGCAAGCTGAGGTTGAAATTTAGTCCCATTCTGTCTTGTCAGGTCATAAGTAGAACATGGCAAACTGCTCACAAGATGAAATCACAAAGGGGATTGATTGGGCCTGGTGGATCAGACAATGACAACTTTCGCATCAGAAGATACATTGCAAAGTACACAATAAACCCTGCAATAGCTAACGGGCTTGCTAAGTTTGTTGGTTCAGTTGAGGTATGCTAGTCTAAACCTCCACAGGCCAAAAGTTATCACGCACAAATTCTTCCAAGGATTGAGAAACAGTTAATTGCAATAGTTCAGTTTGTACATGACAAACATTATCAATTTCTGTTTAATCTGTCAACTGGACATTATGGTGGAATGGAATCAATTAATTTTGGAATCTCCCTTGCCTTCCATTAGTAATATATGTTCCTGCAGGTAGGGAAGTTAGCTGATCTTGTTTTATGGAAGCCGTCTTTCTTTGGGGCAAAACCAGAAATGGTGATTAAAGGTGGTGCTATTGCATGGGCTAACATGGGGGATGCAAATGCAAGCATCCCTACACCTGAACCTGTAAGATTTGATACCATTAGTACAAAAGTAAGATGCATCATATGACTAATTATCACTTTGCTAATGTGACAGCCATGTGAATTTTATACTTATGCTATGAAATTTATGATGAACATTTTGGAATCTCGTTTTTTTGGTTAATCATGCATCTCTTTAGTGACAACTTCAAACTAGCGTTTGCAATTTTAAACAGTTGTAATGAAAAGAAAAACCATTAGGAGGATTATTACACGGAACAGTATTTCACATGTTTATATGGTCTGAAAATCCATGTTGAGTTTTCAAAGATGCATATAGATCAAAGAGCAAAATGTAACATTTTTGTTGCAGGTGATTTCAAGGCCAATGTTTGGAGCATTTGGTAAGGCTGGGAGCACTCACTCCATTGCTTTTGTCAGCAAGGCACGGTTCCCTCTTTTTCTCTCCCATATGCTTGTGTACATGATGTTGCTTTATATATACATATATATATATGAATCTTTTTTCTTTTATTCCTTGTGCACAGGAAGCTGCAGACAATGGGATCAAGGCAGAGTACGAACTCGACAAGAGAGTGGAAGCTGTGGGTGGTGTTAGGAAACTCACCAAACTCGACATGAAACTCAATGATGCCCTTCCAGATATTACAGTGGATCCAGAAACATACACTGTAACTGCAGATGGTGAGGTTCTTACATGCCCCGCTGCCACCACAGTTCCCCTTTCACGTAATTATTTTCTATTTTAGCCATCTTTACAAATTTAAAACACCGTGATCAAATTGGCAGAAATGTTGATCCTGACGTTTATCTTATATGGGTATAGGATGATCACTTGTTTTTCTTATTGCAAATTTGGGCCAACTGTTTTCTGCCTTTTGCGCTTATAGCGAAACCTAATTCTGTTCCTGTTGGGCTCCCTGTTGACATAGAGGATTCTGGGCAGATGTCCCAGATATTTTTTTATGGAGAAAATAAAAGAAAGGTAGCCCTGATGATATGCTGCAGGCTCGATCCTTCTAAGATTGGAATTACCTTGTACTTTTTTTAACCCCATAGAAATCTATTTTTTTTTTAAGAAATTAATTCGTTCTTTTTTAAAGTATTTTAGCCATCACAATTAATCAATGCATTTTTTATTTTTTATTCTATGACCATGTGTAGGATAAAATGATAATTTAGGTATGGTGAAATATTTAAAACTATGTTTTACAACGAACAATAAATCCACACATTTTTTTATGGTTTTATCCTTTTGGATGAATTTTGTATATCGAAATTAAGTTTATCTCGTATTTAATTAAAAAATAATTATTCTCATATGGATTTCCATGTGCTTTTGTTTTTTGAAGGGTCATTGAAAAAAAAAACCAAATAATAATATTTTAGATCAATCCAGGTTAATTGAAATTAATATATTTAATTCTAATTCAATAATAACTAATTAATTTTTAATTAGAGAGTTAGAATTAACTGCTTAAAACAGTATCTCAATACATAATTTATATATATATAGAATATATCGGGCGAGCTTACGTGCACCGAACTAGATTTCTATACCTTGAATAAGATTTTTAAAACAAGATTTACACTATACGATACGTGAATATCAATATTAGTAGGCAAAAAAAAAATCATTCCAAAGATTATATAAAAAAATATACCTCTTAACCCCTATTTACTTTACTAACTCAGCAACCATTTTCTAATTTTACTATTAATATATTTATACATTAAGATTCGAAGAAATTGGTATAATAT